>JAABUS010001591.1_pt1 | contig 48231 bp, 43 predicted proteins | sample 5560161 | NCBI WGS metagenome assembly JAABUS01 (sample SAMN10711885, study PRJNA513376) | rock metagenome | isolation source: Antarctica rocks | place: Antarctica: Victoria Land, Trio Nunatak nord | collected 2016-01-04 | reverse complement strand
CGATGTGCCCGGCGGGAGAAGGAGCGGAGCGATGGACACCCTGACCCTTCTGATCATTATCATCGTCGTGGTGCTGCTGCTCGGCGGGGGCGGCTTCTGGTATCGGGGTCGACGCTGATCAACCCGACACACCGTGAGTATTCCTCCCACCCATCCACACAGACGCTCGTCGTCCCAACGGCGAGCGTTTGTGTGCAGAATGCGGGGTCGATTGGCGAAAGGGAAAATATTGTACGCTAATGGTGCATCCGCTAAATACAGGTTGCTTTCGGCATACAAGCGACCCCATACTTCCTCGGTAGTCGATGCCGACGCCGCTGGCCCCACACGAAGGGGTGACGGTGCGCGTTCCAGTAGGCGCACGCGGCGACGACCGCTTGCTCGACCGCCTCCCAGGTCAGGAACTGTCGCCCCTTCAGTGCCAGCGATTTCAGGATCTTCCACCACGGCTCGATCAGATTCAGGTACGCCGCATACGTCGGCTGGAAGACGAACTCCCAGCGCGGATGCGCCAGGTTGAAGAGCAGGACGTCCGCCGCTTTGTGGGTCGCCAGATTATCGAGGATTGCATAGACCCGCTCCGCCGAGGCCGGGAGCGCGGCTTCGACCTTGTCGAGGAAATCGATGAAGTTCTTGATTGAGCGACTCGTGTAGGTCGCCGTCAGGGCTTCGCCCGTGGCGGGTTGGAACGCGCCGAAGACATAGCCATCGGTGGGCCGTCGTTGATAGTCGATTTCCTGTTTGCCGCGACCGGCGGGTTTCCCCTGCCCGGGATGAATCGCGACGAGTTCCCGACCGGCATGCGAGCGCGCCGAGAGCGGCCCCATCTCATCGAGACAGACTACGACGCTGTCATCGGGAGGAGCGGTATAGAGGGATTCGATCGCCCCCTTTTTGCCGCGAAGTCGGGATCGATCCGCTCACCGAACCAGCCTTCCTGATGGCGCCAACGCAATCCCTCTTGCCGCAGCATCTCGCTGATCCGGCTGCGCCTGATCGCGATCCCCTTGACCTCGCCCAGATAGGCGACCAGACGATCCAGTGTCCAGGAACCGAAGGGTAAATCCAGTTCGTCTGGCGGCGTGAGGGAGATCTGAATCACCATGCCGACATCCATCGGGGCGTAGACCGGCGGACGACCAGTGCGCGGACCTTCCTCCAGTCCGGGGAGACCCAGGCGGGTGAAGCGATTGATCCAGGTGCGGGCGGTGCGCTCGTGCATGGCCAATCGTTCCGCGATCTCCTGGGCCCGATACCCTTGATTGGAGAGGAGGATGACTTGGGCACGCTTGACGCGTCCGGCCGCCAACTTGCGCGAGGCAGCCATGCGTTTGAGCAGCTGATACTCCTCATCGGTCAGGGGGCGGACACGCACATAGGCACGCACGGCTGGGACCTCCTGCCTGAGAACGGCATCGACGCGCTGCGGCGGATCGGTCGCATTCTCGCACAGAACTTAGCGGATGCACCATTAGCATACAATATTTTCCGTTTCGCCAAACGCCCCCATCTACGAGGCGCTGCTGATCGCCCTGTGGAACGGCCAGACGATCGGCAAGCTGGCGATGGGCATCCGCGTCGTCACGGCCGACGGCGCGCCGGTGCCGGTCGGGATGGCGTTCGCGCGCGCCGGGATGAAGCTCGTCTCGGGGGCGGCGCTCGGTCTCGGCTACCTGTGGATGCTCTGGGACGCGGAAAAGCAGACCTGGCACGACAAGGTGGCGAAGACCTATGTGGTCAAGTCCTAACGAAGCGAGCATACCAGGTGCCACGCGGTAAATGGAACAAGGTAATCGGCGCTCCATGAGGGAGCGGGGAGACGGGCGGGCGCACAGTATGCGCCGCCCGTTCTCCGCATTGCAGGGTAGGGAGTACAGACTTAGCCACAACATCCTCGGCATGGGTTTGCTTTTGCGGTGGCAAGAAAATGACCGACCATGCCGGTGTCCCATTTCGACGATTGCTTTCCCCGCAAGGGAAAACGACCGTCATGTTCTGCGCCGACGACACCGTTTTCTTGCCAACGGTACTGCAAATGGACGCTGGGTAAGCTGGCTAGGTTTGGGTTCCACCTGACGATGCGGATCACGGTCCTCCAACAGTGCGCGCGAGGACTCACGAAGCCACCGGCAACCGATGGGGTGCCTGTTGCCGCCGATGAACGGAGTCTGGCACGTCGGTTGGAAAGCGCGAAACACTACCTCTGGCATGGCAACAGCACGATGGCGTTGGATCGTCTGGAGGATGTCGCAGACGATCTGACATGCTGGGGTGGCGATGACGACGATGAGCAGCATCCCCGATCAGCGAGCGATGCCGCGGCACGGATGGGCAAGTATGTGCGGGAACTGATCACGTACATCAGCCACAATGCCGCATCGATCGTCAACTACGGCGAGCGGTATCGCAACGGCGAACGGATCAGCACCGCGTTCACCGAGTCAACGATCAATCAGGTGGTGAGCAAGCGGCTGGTGAAGAAACAGCAGATGCAGTGGACGCCGGTGGGGGCGCACCTGCTCTTGCAAGTGCGGACGCAGGTGCTCAACGAGGAGTGGGAAGCGACGTTCCGCAGCTGGTATCCACACTTCCGGCCCGTGCCAACGCCGGTCACTGCGACGCTGGAAGCGGCCTGATACCCCCGACTTTTTAGTGCTCTCCACAAACGGATGATGATGACGCACGGTGGGTGTGTACTGGGTCGACCGGCGCGGTGCACAAGGGAACGTTTATTCCGCGTCCGGCGCTGTCACCAGTCCGGAACGACGGTCGCCTTCGACAGCTGCAGGATCGCGCCGCGTGGAGTCGCCGAATCCCGCGCCGCCGGGCAGCCACTCGATGAGGCGGTCATCGTCGGCCTGCAGTGCGATGTGCCCGCTCTCGAGGTCGTCGTGCGTGAGCGGCTGGCCGTTCAGGAAGAGCGCGGTGCGCGGACCGTCATCTCCCCCGGCAAGCCCGTGCGGGGGGAAGCGCAGCCGGTTAGGGCTGAGGTAGAAGTCCACCGGCTTGGTGAATCCCGGCAGGCGGCTCACGACAATCGCGTGCCCGAACGCGCCGCGCCACTCCCCCGCGCCGGCCGAATCCGGCCGCAGCGCCCGCTCCCGGATCAGCACCGGCACGCGCAACTCGAAGATCTCTACCGCAACATTGCGTGCGCTCGACGGGAAGCAGTTGCGGCCGATCCCATCCCGCCCCATGCTCGCGCCGCGCCCGCCCGCCGTCAGGAAGTGGGCATTATACGTCCTGCCCTCGGCGTCCTGCCCGTAGGAGTTCAAAGAGTGCATCAGGCCATTGCCCGCCTGCACGCGGTCCGGCAGTGCGTTAGCCAGCGCGCCGAAGAGCAGGCCATGCAGGTGCCAGCCGGTGTTGACGCGCGAGTTCACGGACGCCGGCATCGTGCAGTTGAGGATGCTCCCGGCGGGCGCGGTCACCTTCAGCGGGCGATAGGTGCCCTCGTTCGCCGGGACCTCCGGCGTCAGCAGGCACTTGAGCGGATAGACTGTGTGCGCCTCCGTGTAAATCAGGCAGCAGTTGATGCCGCCCGCGATCCGCTCCGGGTCGCTCCCCGCGTAGTCCACGGCGATCTCCTCGTCCGTGACCGTGATGCGGCATCGCAAGCGGACTGGCTCGCCGCGACCATCCGTGAGCATCTCGTTCTCGTAGACGCCGTTCGGCACGGCCCGGATCGCCGCGCGCATCGCCCCTTCGGCGCGCGACTGGACGGTCTCGGCCAGCGCGTCGAGTTCCGTCAGGCCGTATTCGCGGATGAACGACCGCAGCCGCCGCACCCCGAGGGCGTTCGCCGTCACCTGCGCCTCGACATCCGTCAGGACCATCTCCGGCGTGCGGACATTCTCGCGGATGAAGGCGAAGACGACCTCGTTCGCGCGACCCGCGTCGTAGAGTTTGCAGATCGGGATGCGCAACCCCTCCTCGTAGATGTCGCGGACCGTCGTCGGCGAGAGCGACCCACCGATGCTCGAGGTGTGGGCGATCGTCGTCAGGAAGGCGACGGGGCGGTTGCCCGCGCCCGGCTCCTCGTGCAGGAAGACCGGCGAGACGGTCGCGATGTCGTCCAGGTGGCCGGCGCAGATCCACGGGTCGTTGGTGATGAAGACATCGCCCGGCCGCATCGTCTCCACCGGAAAGCGCTCCATCACGGCGCGTGTCGTCGTCGGCATGACGAGGTTGAAGACCGGCATGCTCCGCTGCGAGTGCGCGACCGAGTGGCCGTGCGCGTCCAGGATCTCGCAGCCGAAGTCCTGCGCCGCGCCGATGATCGTCGAGACCGCCGTCCTGAGCACCGTCGTCCACATCTCGTCCGCGATGCTGATCAGGCGGCTCCACATGATTTCCAGCGTGATCGGATCGAAGCGCGCGTCCGTCATTCGTCCTCCTCCGGTAGCCGAACGGTGAGATTGCGGTAGCCGTCCACCCGCGCCGCGTCGCCGGGCCAGAGGACGATCGTCGCCTCGCGTTCCTCGACAATCGCCGGTCCGATCAGCGTCATCCCCGGCGCGAGGCGGTAGCGGTCGTAGACAGGACATTCCTGGTATCCCGGCTCGGGGCGCGGGAAGTAGACCGGGCGCGTCCCCTTGTGAGCGCCCGCCGGGTCGCCTCCCGTGGACGCTTCCGGCAGCAGCTGAACCCGTGGACCGCCACCCTCCGCGACGATCTTCCAGTTCAGCGCCTCGATGGGTAGGCCGGAGAGTTCGCGCCCATACTGTTCGCGGTAGCGTTGCACAAATGCCGCGCGCAGTTCCTCCTCCCAGTCGCGGTCGAACGCGCGCGCGGGCAGCGGCACCTCGAGCTCATGGTACTGCCCGGCGAAGCGCAGATCGGCGGCGCGGCGCACCCGCACGCTCTCCGGCGCGACCCCCGCCGCCGCGAGCGCTCGCTCCGCCTCCCGTTCCATCTCCCCGAACAACTCGGCGATCGGCGCGTCGCGGATCGCGTCGAGCATCACGACATACGCGCGGGTGAAGGCGAAGGAGAGCGGGGCGACGAGCGCGCCGATCGCGGAGGCGACGCCCGCGCCGAATGGGAAGATCAGGTGCCGGGATCCGATCAGGCGGCCGACGGCAGCGGCGTGCGCCGGGCCGGCGCCGCCGAAGGCGACGAGCGCGAAGTCGCGCGGGTCGCGGTTCTTCCCGATGATATGGAGGCGCGCGGCGGCGGCCATGTTTTCGTTGGCGACACTATGGATGCCCCACGCGGCGGCGACGAGCTCCATGCGCAGCGGCTCGGCGATATTGCCGCGGAGTGCACGCTCCGCCGCCTCCCTGTCCAGGCACATGCGCCCGCCGAGGAAGTAGCCGGGATCGAGGTAGCCGAGCACGAGATTCGCGTCCGTCACCGTCGCCTCCTGGCCGCCGAGGCCGTAACTCGCGGGGCCGGGGTCGGATGCGGCGCTCCGTGGCCCGACCTTGAGCAGGCCGAGTTCGTTCACGTAGGCGATGCTGCCGCCGCCCGCGCCGATCTCGATCAGGTCTACCGTCGGTGCCATCACGGGCAGGCCACTCCCCGGCTTGAAGCGGTGAACGCGATCCACTTCGAGCATCTGCGCGATGTCCGGCCTGCCCCCTACGATCAGGCAGGCCTTCGCCGTCGTGCCGCCCATGTCCAGCCCGAGCACCTCCGTCTGCCCGGTCGCGGCCCCGTAGAAGCTGGCCGCCAATGCGCCCGCCGCCGGGCCGGATTCCAGCAGGCGGATCGGGTACGCGGCGGCCGTCTCCATCGCCGCGACGCCACCGGAGGAGAGCATCACCAGGAGGTCGTGCCGGAAACCGCGCGCGCGCAGGCTCGCCGACAGATCGTTCAGGTAGCGCCGCACCGTCGGCTTCACATACGCGTCCGCCGCGACGGTGGAAAACCGCTCGTACTCCCCGACGAGCGGCGCGACGCGCGACGAGAGCGAGATGGCGAGGGCCGGATACGCCTCCGCGATCACCTGCTCGGCCAGTTGCTCATGGCTGGGATCGCGGTAGGAGTGGAGGAAGGCGACGGCGATGGATTCCACCCCGCGCGCGACGAGTGCCCCGACGACCGCGACGACCTCCGCCGGATCGAGCGGTTCGATCACTTGGCCGTCCGCCGCCAGCCGCTCACCCACCTCGACACGTAGCTCGCGCGGGATGAGCGGCTGCGGCAGTGGGGCCGTCAGGTCGTAGATGTCGTACAGTTGCTCGATGCCGATCTCCAACACGTCGCGGAAGCCGCGCGTCGTCAGGAGTGCCGTGACTGCCCCTTTGCGCTCGATCAGCGCGTTCGTGACGAGCGTCGTGCTATGTACGGCGAGTTCGACGTCGGACGGGTCCAACCCGTGCGCGGCGATCAGGTCGTTCCAGCCGCGCAACACGCCTTGGGCCGGCTCCCGCGCGTCGGTGAGCACCTTGTAGTACGCCACCGGACGGCCGCTCTCCATGTCGAAGAGGGCGAAATCCGTGAACGTCCCACCGATGTCGAAACTGAGGGCATAGCGGGCCATTGGACCTCCCGAAGACGATATGTAGTCGTCGGCAGTCGGCAATCCGGCGGACGTTCTGTCTGCCGACTACCGGCTACGCGTCACGACCGTCTGCCATAGTAGAGCGATTCCAGGCCGACGAGGCGTTCGGTCACGAGGACGGCCAGCATCGCCATCGCGATGCTGATCACCCCCGCCACCGCCGCCGTCGGGTCGAACGAGAAGCGCAGGTAGTCGAACAACTGGATCGGCAGGGGGGTGGTGCCGACGCCACCGAGCAGCAGCGAGATGGAGAACTCGTCGTAACTCGTGATGAAGGCGAAGACCGCGCCCGAGATGATGCCCCCCTTGATGATCGGCAGCGTCACCCGCCGGAAGGTCGTCCACGGCCCCGCCCCAAGGTTGCGCGCCGCCTCCTCCAGGCTCCGGTCGAAGTTCGCCAGGACGGTGCCGACGATCAGGAAAACATACGGCAGACAGATCAGTGTGTGTCCCACGACCAGACCGAACGCGCCGTGCGTGCCGACGTGGATCGCGTAGAAAAAGATCAGCAGCGCGACGCCCGTGATGATGGCGGGGACCGGCAGCGGCGCGATCATCAGGACACGCAGGAACTCGCGGTACCGCTTCGCGGTGTGCGCGACGTAGAGCGCAGCGGCCGTGCCGATGCTCGTGGCGATCACCGTCACGACGGCTGCGAGGCGCAGGCTGAAGAAGAACGAGCGGGTGAACGACGCCGTCTCGGCGAAGTGCCGGAACCAGCGCAGCGAGAATCCCTGCGGCGGGAACCGGAGATAGTTTCCCGCGTTGAACGACGCGATCACCACGATCGCGACCGGCAGCAGGAGAAACGCGTACAGGAGCACGATGAGCGTGCCATAGGCGACACGGCCTAGCCGTGAGCCGATCGGTCGGCGCATCTATGCAGCCCCTTTCATCGCCCGGCTCATCAGCCGCAGGAAGAGCCAGACGATCACCACGGTGAGCGCGAAGAAGACGATGGTCAGCGCGCTGCCGAGCGGCCAGTTGAAGAGTTCCGTGATCGTGCGGATGGCGAGCAGCGGCACCGTGATCACCGTGAAGCCGCCCAGTAGCGACGGGATGACGTACGAACTGATCGCCAGCACGAAGACGAGCACCGACCCCGACACGACGCCGGGTAGGCTGAGCGGCCAGGTAACCCGCCAGAAGGTCTGCCACGCCCCCGCGCCGAGGGAGCGCGCCGCCCGCTCGAGATCCGGGTCAATCGTCTGGAGGGGACCAGCCAGCGAGAGAACCATGAAGGGGATATAGATATGCACGAGACCAATCGTCACACCCAAATCGTTGTACATCAGCCGCGCCGGTTGCAGCCCCCAGGCCTGCAATCGCTGGTTGATCAACCCCGTGTCGGAGAGCAGGATCATCCAACTGTAGGTGCGAATCACCACGCCGACCAGCAAGGGCATGAGGATGAGCATCATCAGGATGCTCTTCTTGACGCTCGACGCCCGCGACAGGTGGTAGGCGAGCGGATAGGAGAGGACGAGCGCGATCACCGTCGTGATCGCCCCGAGCCGGAGCGTGTGGAAGATGACGCGCCAGATGAACGGGTCCCCGATGATCTGGCGGTAGTTGATGAGGGTGAAGCGTGTCACGTATTTGGCGTTATGGCTCTGTGTCATCACGCTGATATAGAGAAGATAGAGGTAGGGAAGGATGAAGAAGACGAGCAGTAGCACCACCGCGGGCAGTATGAGCAGCCATGTCTTCTTTCGCCGCCCCATCGCGGCAGCCCACGGCGATCGTCCTCTGGCGAGGGTAGTGCGCGCGGTATCCCGACGGATCGTCGCCATCCGCTACCCTTCCTCCTTCGGGACGAACCAGGCGTCCGTGTCCGTGAAATCCGCGATCACGGCGTCCCCGACCCGGTACGGTGTTTCCGCCCCGCCCTGCACCCGGAGCACGAGGCCCGCCCCGACCTCGATACGATAGTCAATCAGGCTCCCGAGGTAGGCGCGGTCCCGCACGACGCCCCGCAGCCGGTTCATACGGTCGCCGGAACTATCGGCTATGGCGACGTCCCCGTTCGACGGCGAGAGACGGATGTTCTCGGGCCGGACGCTCAGCCAACCTTCCATCGCCGCATCGGGAACGTCGGGGGCGTGTCCTTCCAGCGAGCCGACCGCGCTCTCGCACCGGATGGCAACGGCGCATCGCTCCTTCACATGGACGGGCAGGAGGTTCACGAGGCCGACAAAGTCGGCGACCTTTGCGGTCTGCGGCCGCCGGTAGAGATCTTCGGGCGTGCCGATCTGCTGGAGTGCGCCACCCATCATCACGGCGACGCGATCGGCGAGCACAAGCGCCTCGCCCTGATCGTGCGTGACGTAGATCGTCGTGATGCCGAACTCCTGCTGCAAGGTGCGGATGTAGAAGCGCATCTCCTCGCGGAGTTTCGCGTCCAGGTTCGCCAGAGGCTCGTCCAGGAGGAGGACATTTGGGTTGATGACGAGCGCACGCGCGAGCGCCGTCCGCTGCTGCTGCCCACCGGAGAGCTGCCGCGGGTATCGCCCTTCCAACCCGCGTAATTGCACCTTTTCCAGCACGGACTCGACGCGCCGCTCGATCTCGCCGCGCGGGACCCGGCGCATCTCCAGCCCGAAGGCGACGTTCCGGTGCACGGTGAGATGCGGGAAGAGGGCGTAGTTCTGGAAGACCATGCCGCAGTTGCGCTTCTCGGCGGGCAGATACGTGACGTCCTCGTCGCCGAGCCGAATCTGTCCGTCGGTCGGCATCTCGAAGCCCGCGATCATCCGCAAGGTTGTCGTCTTCCCGCAGCCGGACGGCCCCAGGAGGGCAATCAGCTCGCCCTCCCGCAGATCGAGATCGAGACGATCCACCGCGGTGACATCGCCGAACCGCTTGATGACGGACCGCAGGCTAATCGCCGTCATACGCTACTCCTCCGTCGCCGCTCGTCGCCGCTAAGGACGCCGGGCGATCCCTCCTGCCCGGTGGGCGCACATGTCCCCACCAACCCTGCCACTCACGGGCTACTGCCTGCTGCGCTAGCAATGCCCCGTCACGGTGCGCGTCCATTTGTCGGTCATCTGATCACGTGGGCCGCTATTCAGCCAGACGTAATCCCACCGCGGGATGACGTCGATATTCTTGGTCGAGACGGGGACAAGCTTCGCCAGGTCGCCGCCAATCACGACGTTCGGATTCGCGGGCGTGTAGTAGAAACTCTCCGCCCACTTGCGCTGCACCGGCTCGCTGAGCCAGTAATTGATGAAGGCGTAGCCGAGCTCTTTCTGCTTGCTGCCGACCATGACGTTCATGTTCTGCTCGAACATGCCCATCGCGCCTTCCTTCGGGATAATGAACTCGACGGGGACGCCCTGTTTTTTCATCAACGCGCCCGTCGGGCTGTCGAGGATACCGACCGTCACCTCGCCCTGCGTCAATTGCGTCTGGATCGTCCCGCTGAAGTCCACCTGCTTCGCGTTGCAGAGGTTCTTGGCGATCCAGTCGAAGCCGACCTGCCAGTTCTTCGGGTCGCCGCCGAGGATTTTCGACATCATCAGGATGTGCTGCGGCTCGGCGGAGTTGGAAATCGTGTAAATGCCCGTCTTGCCGCCATATTTCCCCAGATCCAGCCACGACTGCGGCGGGTCCTTGACCAAATCGGTCCGGTACGCGATCACGAGGGGGCCGGCGAGGCCGAGGACACCTACATCATCCTGCAGGCGAAGCGCCTGCGGCACGTCCTTGATATTCGCCACTTTGTCCTGCGGGAGTGGCCCGAAGAATCCCTCGGCGCGCAGCTGGGCGCAGTACGTCTCATTCATCACGACGACGTCGTAGGGCGCATCCCCCTTGCCGGCGGCACGGATCTTCGCGAACCAGTCCTTGGCGAGCCCAATCGCCAGTTCGACCTTCGCCCCCGTCTGGGCCTCGAAATCCGGGATGTGCGAGGCGGTCATGAAGTCCTGCCACGTCCCGCCGTAACTGGTCACGGTCAGCTTCTGCCCCTTGAACGAGCCGACGCCCGCGCTCGTGCTCGCGGCCGCGGGTGCGCTCCCCCCGGTGGTCGCCGGGGCCTTCGTCGCGGCAACGGTCGTGGCGGCTGCGGATGGCGCCGTGTTCGAACTGCCGCCGCATGCGGCGAGGAGCGCGTCCACGGCGGCAAGACTGACGCCGGTGAGTGCGATACGGCGAAGGAAACCGCGTCGCGTCAAACGACCGATCATCGGACGATGGGCCTGTGCGTCGTTCATCGCTCACCCTCCTGAATGTGCCACGTATGTTGACGATCACGCTGAGAGGCTGAGTATAGCACGCGGGCGCTCACGCTTTTCTGGTCGCCCTGCAAGTACCGCAGCGCCAGTCAGCCACCGGGACCGAAGGCGAGGCTCTCCACATCGAGGATACTACTGATCGCTCTGCACGACGCCGGCGAGCGCGTAGATGACGATATACTGCATGATCCAGTGCATCGTCATCGCCGCGAAGGGGATGGCCGTCAAGGCGACGCCGCCGAAGCGCTCGCGCCCGGCGGCCTTGCCGACTTGATATGCCGCCCAGCAGATCTCCTCGGGATAGAGACCGAGCGGCTCGTCGCCGAACTCCGGACAGACCGACATATCGAGCGCATCGGGGTCGATGACGATCCAGGCTTTCGCCGCGCCCGCGAGCACCGGGGTGACCACGCTCGCCGCCCACTCCTCGAACCCGGCGCGACGGGCCTTGACGACGTCGCTATACGTATAGATGTGATCGCGCCGCACGCCCTTCTGGAGAAACCGCTCGATCGTCCCCGCGTTGTTGCGCGGCCCGCGGAGCCCGATGTGCAGGTAGCGGGCCGGATCGACGCCAGGGAGGTCGTGGATGCGCCGCGCCCAGGTGCCGCCCCAGGGCGGCAGTTTGGGATCGTCGTCCTCGATCTCCCCGGCCTGATTGTCGCCGTGCGCGTCGAAGTTGATCACCGCGACGGGGCCGTCTGCCGCCGCCGCCACGCCTTTGACCACCGCATACGTCGAGGGGCCGGAGTTCCCGCCGCACGTCACGGGAATCGCCCCGGCGCGGGCGATCTTCTCGACGGCGGCCGCGACGGTCTCGAACGTCACCTGCAAATTGGGATCAATCGCCACATCGCCGCAATCCACGAGGCGCAATGCGGCGAAGACATCCACGTCGCGCTCCGGGAGATAGCCGTTGTACTTCACCGAGTTGGTGCGGAAAGTGTGCGGCGTCAGATTCGTCCCGAAGTAGTTCGCCCCTGCGGCGCCGATGCGCGAATCGGGCACCGGCGCCTGCCAGGGAATGCCGAGAAAGGCGACATCGGCACCGCCGAGATCGTCGAGCGACGGAGCAGCCGGCGCGCCGAAGAGCGTCGGCACGCTCCCGTAGTGCCGGGGCAGGAGCATCTGGCTCACCTGGAGTCCCTGTCGTGGCCATGAAGGAGTCATCGGTACCTCCTGACGGTTCTTCGCCGTCCGCTACGTCGCCGTTGTCCGCCGGGACCCTTGTGCTTTGCAAGAAATACTGTATCCTATGAGTAAGGTGTTGTAAATCTTGCAGACCGATGCGCGCATTCTCGATTCGGAATGGAGCCATCACGGCGATGGTCGCCTTGTGTACTATGCTCCGTACCATCTATCCCAATCTGAGTCCGGGCCAGCGGCGTGTAGCGGACTTCCTCAGCGAGCACCTCGATGAGGCGCAGTTCCTCACCGCCCGGCAGATGGGTGCCCGGTGCGACTTCAGCGAGGCGGGAGTCGTGCGCTTCGCCCAATTGCTCGGTTTCTCCGGTTATCCCGAGTTGCGCCGGGCCGTCCGCGACGAGTTCCGCATCTCCGCCACGCCGACGACGCAGATGATGAGCGCGCGTTTCGCGCTGGCGGATGAGCCGGACCTTGTCGAAGGGATCGCCCGGCGCGACGCGACCCTGATCGGTGACACCGCCGCCCGTCTCGATCTCGCGGTCCTCGAACGTTGCGCCGCGCGCCTGGTTAGCGCGAACGAGATCTACGTTCTCGGTCATCGTGCCAGCCACAGCATGGCGGAGTACTTCGCCACCGCCCTGCGTCAGGGTATCGGTGTCGGATTGCCGCTCTCGTTCGGCACCGGCATGGCCTACGACGTGATCGCCTCCGCGCACCCTCGGAGCGTCGTCGTCGCCGTCTCGATCACCCCCTACGCGCCGCAAACGCTCGAAATCCTTCGCGCCGCCGCAATTCGCGGGTTGCATCGCATCGCCATCACCGACCATCCACTCGGTGCACCCGCCCGCCTCGCCGACGAGGTGATTCTCTTCGAGACCGAGATCCAGGCCTTCACCAGTTCGTATGTGGGAGTCCTGACCATCTTTCACATCCTCCTGGCGCTCGTCAGTCGGGATTCCGGCGCGCGAATGGAGGGGTTGCTCACGATCAGGGGTGCGTTTGACGCGTCCCGCATCCCCGAGCAGAACGGTGCACATCGCGCACCAGGTGGGATCGGTGTGCGGCCAATCAGCGGTGCGATGTCGTCAGTGCGTACGGAGAAGTCCGGAAAGGATGAGGGAGCGCGATGGTGCCCGAACAACCCGCCGGTACCGCCGGTCAGATAGACACTCTCGTCAACGCCTTCCAGCGCGGACACCTCAGCCGACGCCAGTTCGTCGGGCGACTGCTCGCGCTTGGCGTCTCGCTCCCCGCGACCGGTGCGATCCTCGCCGCCTGCGGGGGCAGCACGTCAGCGCCCACGAATACGCCCGCGCCTCAGGCAGCCCAGGCAACGTCCGCGCAGACAGGCGGAAGCCCATCATCGACGACTGCGCCAGCACGCGCCAGTTCCCCAACAGGCGCTGGCACGCCTGCGACCGGAAGTGCGGTCACGGCAGTACCGGGAGCGCGCGGCGGGAAGCTGATCGTCAGCATGTCACAAAGCCCGTCCTCGCTCGATCCGGCGTTCGGCATCAATGGGCCGGAATACTCGATCACCTCCTGGATTTACGACAACCTCGTCCAGATGGGGCCGGATCTGCAACTCACGCCGATGGTCGCCACGGAGTGGAAGGCGAACGGGGACGCAAGCGTCTGGACCTTCAATCTGCGCAACGATGTTGTCTTCACGAACGGGCGGCAACTGGTCGCCGACGATGTTGTCTTCTCGATCATGCGCATCCTCAACAAGGATACCGGATCGCCCGGGCGGACAGGGCTTGGCCCGATCCAGACGGTCGAGGCGCCAGACCCGCAGACAGTGGTCTTCACGCTCGCGAGCCCCTATGCCGATTTCCCGCTCGAGCTAACCCAGCGCTGGGGGCGCATCGTCCCGAAGGAAGCGGCTGCGGACCTGAAGACGAAGCCGGTCGGTTCGGGGCCGTATATGCTGGCGGAGTACGTCCCCGGCGCACAGGTCCGTGTCGTCCGCAACGAGAAGCATTGGGACAAGAGCGCCGGTTTGGTGGATGAAATCATGCTGAAGACCTTTCCGGATGAGGTCGCGGAGTTGACCGCGCTCCGTAATGGCGACACGCAGATCATGTTTGACGTGCCGTCGAGTTCGTATGACCAGGTCAAGAAGAGCGACGGGATCACGATCACCGAGGTGGCGAGCGGTACCTGGGTGCCGCTGATTATGCGGGTGGATACGAAACCGTTCGACAACCCGAAGGTGCGCGAGGCGATCAAGTACTGCATGGATCGTCCCCAGTTCGTCAGCACGGTGCTGCTCGGCAAGGGGACGGTCGCCAACGACAACAATGTGCCGCCGAGCCATCCCTTTGTCTGGAAGGCGGAGCCGCGCAAGCAGGATATCGCCAAGGCGAAAGCCCTGCTCGCGGAGGCAGGTCTGTCCAATGGCTTCGCGTTCGAGTTAGTGGCCGCCAAGGACCGTTCCGTCCGCGCGGACACCGCCGTGACGATCCAGCAGATGGTCAAAGCGGCGGGGATCACGTTCAACGTCAAGACGATTGATTACGACACCTACATCGCGCAGGTCTACAAAAAGGGGCCGCTCTACATCGGCTACTGGGCAATGCGCCCGACGCTCGACAGCCAGATCACCCCCTTCTTCTCGACGGGTGGTTCCTTCAACGAGTACGCCTACAGCAATCCCAAGCTGGATGACACGCTGGCCAAGGCCCGGGCCGAACTCGACACGGAAAAGCGGAAGGCGCTCTACCAGCAGGCGCAACAGATTCTGACGGAAGAAGGACCGGTGGTGATCCCCTATTTCTTGAACTCGACCTCGGCCTATCGCAACCAGGTCGTCGGCTTTCAGGCGCATCCGCTCGGCTACTTCGACCTGCGGTACGTCAGCCTGAAGAAGTAAATCGGTCTCGCTGGGCATCACTGGAACGGTTTTTCGCGGGCGATACCGGAAGTGGAGTGGGTATGGCTGTCCTGATTATCCGGCGCTTAGGCTCGCTCGCGGTGACACTCCTGCTGCTCTCCGTGATCGTCTTCGGCGTCACGCAGGTGTTGCCCGGCAATGTCGCGCAGATGATTCTCGGGCCATACTCGACGCCGGAAACGCGGCGAGCGCTGGAGAAGAATCTGAAACTCGATGAGCCGGCCTGGCAGCAGTACCGCGACTGGCTCACGCACTTTGTGCGCGGCGATTGGGGGACATCCTTGCGCCTCGGCCAGCAGATTCGACCGATTTTGCTGCTCCGTCTGCAGAACTCCGCCTACCTTGCCCTCTCCTCCCTGATTGGCGTGGTCATCTTCGGGATCGGGCTTGGCATCCTGGCGGGCATCCGGCAAAATCGCCCAACCGACCACGCGATCGCGCTCTTCGCCTTCCTCGGCATCTCGATTCCTGCCTTCGTCTCCGGCTCGCTCCTGATCATCGTCTTCGGCGGCGGCGTCTGGAACCTCTTACCCGGTTCGGGCTACCGTTCGCCGACCGAAGATGTGCGGGGCTGGCTCACACGGCTGGTCTTGCCGACGATCACGCTCATGCTCCTGCTGCTTGCCTACGTCATCCGCATGACGCGCTCCAGCATCATCGAAGTCCTGACGACGAACTACATCCGCGCCGCGCGGCTCAAGGGCGCGTCCGAGCGGGATGTCATCCTCCGGCACGCCCTGCGGAATGCGCTCTTGCCGACGGTGACGGTCATTGCCATCAACATTGGCTTCATGCTTGGGAGCGTCGTGATTATCGAGCAGATCTTCGCCTATCCCGGCATCGGCAGCCTGATCCTCTTCGCTGTCAGTAACCGGGATCTCCCGCTCCTGCAAGCCTCGGTCATGGTGATCGGCATTGTCACGGGATTAGCGAATCTGGTCGCCGATGTCCTCTATATGTATTTGAACCCGAGGATTCGCTACCGATGAGCAGATCATCTTCCGGTGCCCACGGCACGACAGGCGTACCTGCATCACCCTCGACGATTGAGGGTGAAACAACCGCTCCTGGTACGCCAGCGCGTGCGGGCCGGGGGCGGCACTTCTGGGAAGATGTCCGCCGCACCCCGAGTGCGAGCGTCGGTCTGATCATCGTAGCGGGGTTCTTCATCCTGTCGCTGATTGGGCCGTACATCGCGCCGCACTCGCCGACCGACTTCGACATCGCCAACAAGTTTGGCCGACCGACGCTCGCCCACCCCTTCGGGACGGACCCATTCGGCCGGGATGTCTTCAGTCGTGTTATCTATGGCGCCCGCCTCTCGTTCCTGCTGGCCGCAGCCGCTACGCTCTTTTCGCTGCTCCTGGGCACGCCGCTGGGACTCATCGCCGGCTACTATCAGGGTTGGCTCGATGAAGTCCTGATGCGCGTGACGGATGCCCTGCTCGCGCTCCCCTCGATCATCCTCGCCCTGTTGATCGTCACGACCCTCGGCTCCTCGGCGTTCAACGTCATCCTGGTCGTGGGCATCGTCTACGCGCCTCGCATCGCGCGCGTGATTCGGAGCGGCACACTGGCACTCCGCAATGAGGATTTCGTCCAGGCGGCGCGCGCGCGCGGGGAGTCGGGCGCCTACATCCTCTTCTCCGAAGTGCTGCCGAATACCGTCGCGCCCCTGATCGTCGAGGCGAGTATCCGCATGGGCTTCGCCATTCTCCTGGCGACCTCGCTCTCGTTCCTCGGGCTGGGCGTCTCGCCACCCGCGCCCGATTGGGGGCTGATGATCAACGAGGCGCGCCCCCATATCTTCCGCGCGCCGTGGCTGACGATCTTTCCCTCGATCGTCATCGCGCTCACGATTGTCGGCTTCAATCTGCTCGGGGACGGCTTGCGCGATATCCTCGATCCACGCCGGACGTGGACGGAACGGAGATCCGAAGGTGTTTAGACCGGCCATATCCGCTCGCGAGGCATCTCCATCGAGCACGCCACTGCTGGCGGTAGATCACTTGAGCGTCAGATACAGCACGCGCGACGGGGACGTCCGAGCCGTGCACGATATCAGTTTCGACATTCAGCCGGGGGAGACGTTCGGCCTCGTCGGCGAATCCGGTTCGGGCAAGAGTTCGGTCGCCATGGCGATCATGAACTACCTCGGCGTGAACGGTCATACGAGTGGTGCGGTTCGCTACGATGGTGATGATCTCCTCACGCTCCCGCCCCGTGACCTACGCCGACTGCGCGGCGGCAAGGTCGCGATGGTCTACCAGGACCCGATGAGTACGCTCAATCCGGCGATCCCGGTCGGCGATCAGATTGGGGAGGTGCTGCGGATTCATCAAGGGATGCCCCGTCGAGCGGCGTTCGATCGGGCGGTCGAGATGATGCGTCGGATGCACATCCCGGATCCCGCATTCAACGCACGCCGCTACGCCCATCAGTTGTCGGGCGGGATGCAGCAGCGAGTCGTGATCGCGATGGCGCTGATCAACAATCCCGATCTCCTCATCCTCGATGAGCCGACCACCGGGCTCGACGTGACGACCGAAGCGACGATCCTCGACCTCGTTGCGGAGCTGCGTCGGCAGTTCGGGTCCGCAATCCTCTTCATCAGCCACGACCTCGGCGTCATCGCGCAAGTCAGCGACCGCGTGGGCGTCATGTATGCCGGTGAACTGGTCGAGGTGAGCACGACCCGCGCGCTCTTCGCCCGGCCGCGCCACCCCTATGCCCTCGCACTCCTCTCCACGGTCCCGAAACTGACCGGCGGCGACCTCGATCAACGGTTAAGCCCCATCCCCGGTCGGTTGCCCGATCTGAAACAGGTATCTCCGGGCTGCATCTTCGCGCCGCGTTGCCGTTTCGTGCAGGCACGATGCCACGAGGCGCAGCCGCCGCTCTTTCGCACGGACAGCGAGGAACATCGTGCCGCCTGTTATTTCTGGGAGACCTTGCCGACACCGGACGCGTTCCGGGAATCCGGCATTCTCCGCGCGCGGTCGGCGGGCAATGATGTGGCGCTCGCCACGCGGGATGTCAAAATCCACTTCCAGGTACGCAGCTTCTGGGACGTGGTGACGCGGAGGCCGACCGCGCCGGTTCGTGCGGTGGACGGCCTCTCCCTCACGGTGCGGCGTGGCGAGACGGTTGGTCTGGTCGGCGAATCGGGATCGGGGAAGACGACGTTCGGCAAGGCGCTCGTCCGGCTCTACGACCCGACGAGCGGCACCATCACCTTCGGGGGCGCGGATGTGGCGACGATGGATGCGCGGCAGGAGCGCGCCTTTCGCAAGCAGGTGCAGTTCATCTTCCAGAACCCCGATTCCGCGCTCAATCCGCGCAAACGCGTCGGCGAGATTGTCGCCCGCCCGCTCAGGCTCTATGGTCTGGCGGCGGAGAGAGAGATTCCCGGACGGGTGGCGGCACTGCTCGAACTTGTCCAACTCCGGCCCGAGTTCGCGGATCGCCTGCCGCACGAACTCTCCGGCGGCGAGAAGCAGCGCGTCGGGATTGCCCGCGCCTTCGCGGCCAAACCAGATATGGTTGTCGCGGACGAACCGCTCTCCGCGTTGGATGTCTCGGTCCAAGCCTCGATCTTAAACCTGCTCCTCGATCTCCAGGGGCGATTCGGCACCGCGTACGTCTTCATCTCGCACGACCTCAATACCGTCCGCTGGCTGTGCGACCGGGTGGTCGTGATGTATCTTGGCAACGTCTATGAGACCGGCACAGTCCGCGAAGTCTTCGCCCCCCCCTATCATCCGTACACCGAGGCGCTGCTCTCCGCGATCCCCGTGGTGGACCCCGCAATTTCGCGCGAGCGTATCCGGCTGGAAGGGCCGGTTCCCAGTCCACGCCATCCCCCGTCTGGCTGCAAGTTCCATACGCGTTGTCCGCGGAAGTGGGGCGCGATCTGCGAGCAGGAGCAGCCGCCGGGGCGGGAAGTCGCGCCGGGTCACATCATCGCCTGCCATCGCCCGCTGGAGACCCTGATGAACGATCTCTTTGCGACGACGAGCGACGATGATGCAGCATCCTTCAACGGCAATTGAATGGCGTTAGGTGCTATATGACTGCGGCTGTGTGCTTCAAGCAATACGCTTGTCACCCAGCATACCTCGCCACGGGAGGGGGGCTCTCCCGCACTCTCGATACTGCTGGCGAAGTCGTCAAATCAACGTACGGACGCAGCAGAAGGGCGGGACGGTGGTCGCATTTCGCGCCGATTTCGCCTCGTTTCGGACTTCGCCAGCAGTATCACTGTTACACACGGAGACTGTGGCTCGGCGTGCTGCTGCGATCCCATAATCTGTCGGCACCGGACGCTATTTCTCCGCCACCTTTGGGATGCCAGGTCGCAGTGATGGCAGTACTTCCCGATTTCAGTATCCCATTGCCGCTACTCGCGCTCGCCGGATCGCTCTCGTCGATATTGATCTTCTTGGCAGTGATCTCTCCCTTGGCGATGACGTTGCCGTTTGCATCAACCGTCACCTTGCCCGCGAGGAGATCGATGCTGCCCGTGCCGAGGCTTTGCAGCTTCAGCGTGTTCCCGATGGCATCAATCGTCCCGTCGAGGCCGTGGATCGCGAGCACGCCCGCAGTGATGTCCCCGGTGACGCCGAGGTCATTGAGCGTTGTCCTCCCCTGCACGAAGAGTTTCCCTGAAACAGTCGCGTCCTTGTCAACAGATAAGCTGACTCCCTGGAGTGCCGATGACAGCGTCGCCGAGAAAGATGCAGGCAGTGTAGCTTGCTGCTTCTCAAGTGCATTCACGCGATCGGCGAGTGATAGCAGACTGGTATTCAGACCATCAACCGTTGTCTGGGTCGCGACGTTTGTCGTGACCCCCGGTTGTGCCGACCCGATTTGTGCCGCGAGTGTTTGGTACTTCTGATCGAGCGCCTGGATACCGAGCAGTGCGATGCCGGCCGGGTCGATCGTCGAGATCGAGGTGTCCGTGTTGCCAACGCCGAAGATGCTGTAGAAGTCCTGCGCCACCGGCCCGATATGCCGGATCGCCGCGTCCTCGCTCTTGTAATTCCATTGCGGCACCGGGAGCGTATCGATCTTCGCCAGGATCGACTGCGCGTCGAGCGGGGTGAAGTTCGTCTTCAGGTTCCGGTCCGAGGCGTTGGTCCAGACACCGCCGCTTGTGACGTAGGCGCCCGATGCCATTTGCAGTGGACCGAGCGTTGGCGTCGTCGTACCGAGGCCGACATTGCCATTGGTCGTAATCCGGATCGCATTGGTCCCGGCGACGTAGAAATTCATGAAGTTCCCACTCTGACTGTAAGTGATCTGTCCTTGCGCGACCCCTTGGGGAGCGCCGAACATAATTCCGCTCTGGTTGGCGTTCGGGGTGAGCAGGCTGAGGTAGGTGTTCGTGTTGCTCTCGAGCGTCGCCACCGTCAGGGCGAGCGGCGTCTGGCCCGATGCGCCGTTGGCGATATGGAGTTTGGATTGGGGGCTGGTCGTCGCGATGCCGACATTGCCCGTCGTGTCCTGCAGGGTCATCCCCGTGCTCCACGCATTCGCCCCCGATTTATACGCGAGTTGGAGCGGCCCGTATGCCGGCTGGATGAGCGCGCCGTTCCCGATCGTGAGCGTCCCCGAGATGGACGCCGTAGTATTGCCGGTAATCGTCGTGAATGTCGCGGCCCCGGGGGTCGTGCCGCCGATCGTGCCGGGAGCCGCCCAGGTGTTGCCGAGCAGTTGTGTCGCATTGATTGAACCCGAGCCTGCAGCGGTCAGCGATGCGCCCGTCCCCACGGTCATCGACGCGGTCGTGTTCGTCCCGGTCGTGAGTTTGTCAAATCCCAGCGAGCCCGTGATCGCCGAGTCGGTGAAAGCGACTGTTTTTCGTGTCGGGCCGCTCGTCTGCGTGACGTAGAGGTTCGTGCCATCCCACTCCATCGCCCCCGCGACCGGCGTGGTCGTGTTCGTCCCGCCCGTCAGGACGAGGGGTGCGGTGGCGGTGGTTCCCGCCGCGATCTGGAGCAGGCCGCCCGGTGCCGTCGTGCCGATGCCGACGTTGCCGCCGGCGCCGTTGAGGATGAGGCTGTTCGTGTTTTCGGACAGATAGGCGTTGCCATTGGGACCGCCGATCCGAATGCCTCCCGCGCCCGTTTCCCCGAGCGTCAGTGCGAACGTCATGTTCGCATTCTGCGTCAAGTAGACCTTCGAGGAAGTTGCGTAGCGGACGTCCACCTCGCTGTTGTCGATCGCTAAATGCTGCGCACTCGCAGGGCCTATTTGAAGAATGTGCGTCGGTGCGGAGGTATTGATGCCCACATTGCCGCTGACGATCATGCCGTTGCTCGGCGCGGTGTTCACGCCCGCATAGCTGCCGATGGCCACCCCTCCCGCGACCCCGAGTTTGTTGATCGGTGCGGTGACGCCAATCCCGAGATTGCCGGCAAAAGAACTATTCCCCGAACCGAGCTGTTGAAATGCGGTACCGACAATCAGAGTGGTATCAGTACGGAGCGTGCCAGAGGCCGACCGATAGAGATTTGCATCTCGCGACGATCCGAAGGCGATGCCTGACGTGGCATCCGCAGTGTTCCCGCTGAGCCAGAGCGCGGCAGTGTTCGCGCCGTCGATGCGGATGCCGTACGCGCTGGTCCCGATGGTCTGCGGATTGACGTAGAGGTCGTAGGTCACTCCCGGCGTCCCTTGCGCCTGGAAGGGCGTGCGGACGTTCAGCCCGGTCAGCGTCCCCAGCGATCCCGTGAAATTGGTGATACCGATGACATCGATCCCGCGCTCGGTCGTCACCGCACCGGCACCGGCATGATTGGTCTGCACATAGAGCCCGGTCGCGTCGTTGTACGTGACGCCGCTCGGCGGATTTGCCTGCATGGAGACGAGCTGGGTCTCCATCTGCAGCGTCTGATTGAACGCCGAACTCGGCTGCGAGTGGATCTTGAAGCCGGTGCGCTCGGTCGCATCGTTGGCGGTGAATGTCGGCGTCTGATTCCAGGTGGAGAGTATCTGCCCGGTGGAATTGAGACTTGCCTGATACGATGGCGAGGTCGTGGTCGCTCCCGTTCCAGCGACGGTCATATTTCCTGTGATCGTCACGTCCCCGTATGCTCCGCCTGCGGTGACACTGCCACCCGGTGCATTCAGTGGACCGTTTATCTTGAAGAGGTTCCCGCCCGACGAGTTCACGAGGAAGAGATTTCCTCCCTGCGGCGTACCCAGATCATCGAGTTGAAAGCCGATAGAATCGTTGGCCGTGCTGCCCTGGACGGAAATGTGCGCTGCATATTTGGGGAAGATCGTCGGCTGCGCGGGGTCGCCCTGCGTGTTCACGAACAGCCCGTTGATCATGCCGCCGTAGCCGTTCACCTCAAGCACGCTGTCGCCAAAGCCGGAGCCAGTGACCTGCATCGAGTTCTGCAGCGCGTGATTGCCCGCCGATGAGCCGCCCACGGTGGTATCCGTGCTGGTGATTTGGGATGCAAGTGCCGGCCAGAATGAGCGCACCCACACGCCGAACTCGTCGTCATTGAACTTATACGGCGCGGTGCCACCGGGAGACGAGTTGTCCCGCTCGATATACAGGTTTGCCTTTGTGCCAAACGCGCCGTTGCGGTTATGACCATAGCCGATCGTGGGAAGCTGCACCCGCGCAGTGCCCGCGCCTCCCTGATCGATCGCGTCACCAACCTGAGTCATGTACCAGTCGTACGCGGTGTTTCCCGCGCCGGTGCTCGTCCCCTTGATGGTGAAGGGATAACTTGCGACGGCGAGTGTCGAGAACGAACCAGTATTCGGAGTAGTCGACCCGATCGCGCCCGGAACCGCCCACGTATTGCCAAGCAGCGACGACGCATTGATCGTCCCCGAGCCGGTGAAGTTGAGCGATGCGCCCGTGCCGACAAGCATCAAGGCGGTCGTGTTCGTCCCTGACGTGATGCCCGAGAACGCGACACTGCCGGCGCTCAGGCCCGATGCCGCGATCCAGGAGGGTGCCGCCGTTGTTCCATTCGATTGCAGCAGATAACCGGGAGTACCGGGTGTGAGCGCGGAGACGGGCGATGTGCCGTTGCCATAGAGCATGCCATACTGCGTGAGCGTTGATTGTCCTGTACCGCCATTTCCAACACCAATGGTCCCAAGCGAGAATGCACCGGTTCCTGAATTGTATATGAGTGGGCCTGAGACAGACAGTGCGTTTCGTGCTCTGACATCGGTATAATAAAGATTACTTCCCTCTGCCAGATTGGTGGTGGTCTTCCCAGACAATGCTGCATCGAATCTCCCCTGCGTGTAATAGAGGGAGGCTCCTTCAGGTACTACTGTAGTCGTGAGCGCCTGGAACGTCTTATCACCACGGAAATACTGCACAGTTGTCCCTGAAAGAAATGCCGACTCCCCACCAAGATTGGCAAGTGCATTCGCCGGCGTCGTCACACCGGTTCCTCCGGAGAGCACCGGTAACGTGCCCGATACTTCCGAGCCGAGGGCAAGCAGACTATATGCAGGTATTGACCCGCCATGCAGGACCGTGCCGCTGGTTCCCGCACTTGTCTGGGCAACGGTACCGGAACCATTTGTATACAGAACACCACCATTAGCAGTCAACGAGGAAATGGTCATCCCACCACTTGCGAGCAGCGTTGTGAACGCACCGGTATTCGCGGTGCTCGATCCGATCGCCCCCGGGGTAGCCCAGGTGTTGCCAAGGAGCGAGGACGCATTGATTGTCCCCAACCCAGTATAGCCGAGTGACGCCCCTGAACCGACGAGCATGCTTGCGGTAGTGTTTGTCCCTGACGTGATGCCCGAGAACGGCACGTTCCCCGCGCTGATCCCTGTTGCTGCCACCCACGACGGGGCGGCGCTCGTGCCGTTCGATTGCAGGACGAATCCCGCCACACCGGGATCGAGCGCGGCGACCGGCGCAGTGCCGTTCCCATACAGCACGCCATAGGAGGTCAGTGAAGGTACCCCGGTCCCGCCGCCGCTCACACCGATGAGGGAGGGAAATGAGACGGTCGAGGAGATGGTCAGGCCATCGATGGCGACGCCGGTACCGGCTTTCAGCGCCACCGCTCCGTGCTGACCGTTCAAGGAGAGGACGCCTGAGTTCGTGATGATCGGATGCTGTCCGCCACTGACGGCGATGCCCGGGCCGCCGCCGATGCCGTAGAGGAGGTTCGCTGCCGTGACGCTTCCTTGCCCCGCGTCGATATTTGCATCCTGCGTCGTCACATCGCCAAGCAGCTGCGAGTTGCCGTGCACGGTGAAGGTTTTATCGAGCGTCACGGCCTGGTGGATCATGCGGACGGCGATCCTCCCGAACGTGCTCGCGCCGATCGTCATCCTCGCCACCCTGCTTTTCCCGGTCGCGATCCTCGCCGCCGCCAGTCTCTCCTTCCTCGGGCTGGGCGCGCAGCCGCCATCGCCAGAGTGGGGATCGCTGCTCGTGGCCGGCCGGACGTTCATCACCACGGCGCCGTGGCTGATCAATTTCCCTGGCCTCGCGATCTTCATCACGGTGCTGGGCTTCAATCTCTTCGGGAACGCGGTGCGCGATGCGATGGACCCGCGTTTGCGGCAGCGCTGATCAACCGGTCACCAGGGAGGGCATGATCGAGATGGGCGAGGTGAACCGGGATTTGTTGCGCGACGGCGCCGCGTACGTCGATCGGTGGATCGCGTATCAGCGGGAACGTCGTGAGCTGCCCGGCGTCGTGGTCGCCATCCGTCACGACGACCAGGTCCTCCTCTGCAAGGGACACGGCCACGCCGATCTCGAGCGGCGGACCCCCATGACGCCCGGGCACATCTTCCGCATCGCGTCACATTCGAAGATGTTCACGGCCACCGCCATCATGCAGCTGATGGAACACGGGAATCTCCGCCTGGACGATCCGCTGGCCGACCATATCCCGTGGCTGCGGCGCCAGGAGGCGCTGGCGCGGGTCACCATCCGCCAGGCGCTCAATCACACCACCGGCATCGTCCGCGACGGGCAGGACGCGGACCATTGGCAGCTGGACCATCCGTTCCCCGACGGCGAGGGGGTGCGTCGCCTGGTGGAGGACGGCGGCGTGGTCCTCGCCGCCAACGAGGCCTTCAAGTACTCCAACGTCGCCTACGCGCTCCTCGGGATGGTGATCGAGGCGGCGGGCGGCATGCCGTACCGCGAGTATGTCGCGCGGCGCATCATCGATCGCCTGGGATTGGCGGACACGGGGCCGGAGACCGATGCGCGCGCGCTCCCGCAGCTGGCGACGGGCTACACGGCGCGCCGGTTCGGCCTGCCGCCCCGCCCCATCCCGGACGTGGTGACGGGCGCCCTCGCGCCGGCGACGGGGTTCTACTCCACGGCGGAGGATCTGTGCCGCTTCGCGGCCGGGCACTTCCTCGGGGACGAGACGCACCTGAGCGACGCGTCCAAGCGGGAGATGCAGCAGCCCTACTGGGAAGTCGCCCCCGGCGACATGCACTACGGGCTGGGGTTCGCGATCCACGCGATCGGCGAGCGTCGGTTTGTCGGCCACGGGGGCGCCTTCCCCGGGCATGCCACGATGACGTTGTTCGACCCGAAGGACCGGATCGTCGTCACGGTGCTCACCAACGAGATCGGCGGGCCCGCCGCCCTCCTCGCGCAGGGCGCGCTGAAGATCCTCGGGCTCGCCCTGCAGCAGGGCACGCCGACGGACGGTCCCGCACGCTCGCGCGAGCCCTTCACCGGGCGCTTCGTCACGATCTGGGGCGTCACCGACGTGGCCGCCTTCGGCGATGCCCTGTTCAGTCTCCACCCTGAGGCCGACGACCCCACCAAGGTCGTGGGCCGGTTGGCGATCGAGGACGAGCAGACGCTCCGCATCACGGCGGCGCACGGCATGGCGTCGCCGGGCGAGGCGATGCGGTATGTCCGCGATCCCGCGGGTCACGTGATGAAGGTCGTCGCGGGTGGCACGAGCGCCTACCCGGTCGCGATCTACCGCGAGCGACCGATCGGCGGCTGACGAGCGTGCGACCGCCGTGCCGCCCAACCGCAGCATCACCGCGCCCGCGCGTCGCCCTTGTCGCGGGTACCCGCCGTGTATCATACTGATCTGGTTTGATCCAGCTCTTCGCCCCATCCCCTTCCGGCGAACAACATCGGTACTCAGCAGCCGGTTTCTTCCCGCTAATCGCCCTGGCCCGAGAGATTCGGCGAACATCTTTTGTCATCGTTCCATGCGGTGGTGGCGCGGGCATGGCTGGGGGCGCGCGGCATAGCTCGCATTCCCCACGGGCTTCCCTACCCGATCCGTGGCGCGGTCTCCGTGTCCCGATGTCCGCGAACGTCGCCGTGGAAACGTCGCGGTCCGGCGGCCCTGTGGCTGCGGTTGGACGACCCTGGCGACCGTCGCTCATCTTCGGTCGCATGCCCCGCGTCCGATGCCGGCACGTCGGCATCTCTCCGATCGACGATCTCTCCGGTCTGCTAGGAGCCCACATCGCGCGGATCGAGCGCGTCGCGCAGGCCGTCGCCGAGGAGATTGAATCCGAGCACGATCAGCATGAGGATCAAGCCCGGGAAGACGATCGCGTGCGGCGCCCGCTGGAGCGCCTCGCGCGCCTCGCTCATCATCGTCCCCAGCTCCGGATTCGGCGGCTGGACGCCGAGGCCGATGAAACTGAGGCCCGCCGCCGTGAGGACCATCGTGCTCAGGCGCAGCGACGACTGGACGATCAGCGGCGTCAGGAGGTTCGGCAGGATATGCGCGCGGAGGATCCGGAGGTTCGTGGAGCCGAGCGCCGCCGCGGCGACGACGAATTCCTCGTTGCGGAGCGTCAACGCCGACGCGCGCGCGAGGCGGGCGAAGGTGGGCACGGAGGAGATCCCGATCGCAAGCATCGTGCCGCGCAGGCCGGGGCCGAGGATCGCGATGACGACGATGGCGAGGACGATGCTGGGGAAGGCTGAGAGCACATCCATCAGCCGCATGGCGACGCGGTCCAGCCAGCCGCCGTAGAAGCCCGCCAGCGGGCCAATCAGGAGACCCAGCGCGAGCGCGATCGCCACGCCGATCACCGCGATCATCAGCGAGGTCCGCGTGCCGTAGAGGATGCGGCTGAGGACGTCGCGACCCAGTTCGTCCGCGCCGAGGAGATGCGTGCGGCTCGGCCCGTGGTAGCTCGCGCGAAGGTCGACCTCGTCCGGCGTATCGGGGGCGAGGATCGGCGCGAAGACGCTGAGAAACACCAGCAGCGCGATGAGGGCCGCACCGGCGATCGCCGGGCGATTGCGCAGGAGCCGCCGGAGGACGCGTCGCGCGGGCCGACCGGCCGCCGGGCCGATCGCCCCCCGATCGGCCCGATCCGCCTCCACGCCGCGTCCCGCCCGCCCGGCGAGGATACGCGCCACTCTAATCATAGCGGATCCTCGGGTCGAGGAGCGCGTAGGCGACGTCCACCAGGAGGTTCGTCAGCATGAAGACGAGCGCGAAGAGGAGGACGCATGCCTGGATGACCGGGTAGTCGCGTACCGCCACCGAGTCGACGAGGAGACGCCCGACGCCGGGCCAGGCGAAGACCGTCTCGATGACCACCGAGCCGGCGAGCAGGGTGCCCCACTGGAGGCCGAGCACGGTCAGCGTCGGGATGATCGCGTTGCGCATGGCGTGGCCGATCAGGACGCTCCGTGGGCGAAGGCCCTTCGCGCGCGCGGTGCGGACGTATTCCTGGTGCAGCACTTCGAGCAGGTTCGCCCGCGTCAGGCGCGCGATGATCGCGGCATTGCCCACGCCGAGCGTCACGGCGGGCAGGATGAGATGCTTGATCCCGCCCGCGCCGCTCGTCGGGAGCCAGCCCAGGCGCACGGCGAAGAGGAAGATCAGCATCAGGCCGAGCCAGAAGCCCGGCATGCTCACGCCGATGAGCGCGAAGACCATGCTGGCGGTGTCGAACGCCGTGCCCCGGCGGATCGCGGCGAGCATCCCGGTCCCCACGCCGATAACGAGCGTGACGGCGAGACTCGCGCCCGCCAGCGTCAGCGTGTTCGGCAGGCGCGCGCGCAGCAGCGCCGTCACGGGCTGGCGATTGCGCAGGGAACGCCCGAGGTCACCTTTCGCCAGCGCGTCCAGGTAACGGAGATACTGGACGGGCAGCGGTGCGTTGAGGCCGAGTTGCCTGCGGATGTTGCGGACGTCCGCTTCCGTGGCTTCTGTCCCGACGATCAGGCGCGCCGGATCGCCCGGGACGAGGCGGATGATCATAAAGATGACGATCGAGACGCCGAGGAGCGTCAGGACGAGGTCCATGCCGCGGCGCAACAGATACGAGGCCATGCCCTCCCCCTCTAGATGGACGTGCCGGCCGGCGCGTTGATGGCGCCGCCCCGGTATGTCCGGACGGACGCTATTGCGCGAAGGAGGCCTCGCGCAGGTCGACGAACCGGGTCGGCAGGAGCCGGACCCCCTGCACCTTCGCCTTGCGCCCGAGCACGAAGTTGTACGAGAGGAGGAAGATCAGCGGTGCCTCCTGCATGATGACCGTCTGCCCTTCTTTGAGGGCAGCCTTCCGCCGCTCCTGATCGGTCACCGAACCCGCAGTCTTGATCAGGTCGTCCACGCGCGGGTTCTTGTAGTGCATCAGGTTCCACGATTTCGGCGGCTGCGCGGGGTCGGGATCGGAGAAGGCCAGTTCGTTGAGTTGCTGGTAGCCGTCGCCCGTGGAGGGCGTAAGCGACCACATGTACATGTCGTAGGGTGCCTGCGCCACCGGGACTTTCAGCGTCGTGAACCAGTTCGCCGCCTCGATCTTCTTGAGGTCTACGTCCGCGCCTACCGCCTTCAGTTGGGCTTGGATTGCCTGGGCGATGGCGACATCCTTGAGGTAGAGGTCCTGCGGCGTCCAGAGGGTGAACTTCATCGGCGCGCCGTTCTTCTGCACGACGCCGCCCGATCCCGGGACCCATCCCGCCTCCTTGAGGAGCGCCTTCGCCTTCGCCGGGTCGTAGTCGTACGTCGGGCTGGGCGCGTAGCCGAACGTCCCCTTGCCCATCGGCGAATCCGCGAGCGTCGCGTAGCCGCCGAGGATGCTCTCGACGATCGCCTTGCGGTCCACCGCCATGCTGAGCGCCTGCCGGACCTTCAGGTCATCGAAAGGAGGCTTGGCGACATTGAATCCGGCGTAGAGCATGGTGATGATCGGCTTCGAGTCGACGACCAGCTCCTTGCGCTGCTTGAGGTCCGGCACGCTATTCACGGACACCGGGATCATCGTGTCGGCCTCGCCCGCCGCCAGCGCCGCCGCGCGTGCACCGTCCTCCGGGATGGTCTTGAAGGTGATCCCGTCGAGCGCGGGTTTGCCCTTCCAGTACTCGTCGAAACGCACGAGGACGCACCGCTCGCCGGGCAGGAACTCTTGGAGCTTATACGGGCCGGCACCGACGGGGTGGAGGGGATAATCCTGTCCCCACTTCTCCACCGCCGCCTTGCTGACGATCCCGCCCGCGCCGTGCGCCATGTAGTTGAGGAAGGGCCCGAAGGGGCTGCTCGTCTTGAAGACGACGGTGGTGTCGTCGGGGGCACGAACCTCGCTGATCACGGCGAAGAGACTCTTGAACGAGCTCGACCCCTTGGGATCGATGAGCCGGTCGAAGTGGTATTTCACGGATGCCGCATTGAGCGACGTCCCATCGTGGAACTTAACGCCTGGGTGGAGCTTGAACGTCCACTCGGTCTGATCTTGCGAAACGGTCCACGACTCGGCGAGGTTCGGCTGCGGCTGCAGCTGCTCGTCGAAGATGACGAGGCCGTCGTAGATGTGGCGGAAGATCTCCTGCGCGGTCAGCGTCCCGCCCGGATTGTATGGATCGAGCGAGGCGACCGGGTCCTTCTGGGCGTGCGTCAAGATTCCGCCCGGCACCACCGACTTCGGGGCCGCAGCTGCGGCCGTGCCCACTGCAGGCGCGGCGCTCGTCGCGCCCGCCGCACTTGGCTGGGGGGTGTTCGTCGGTGCCGCGTTCCCGCCCCCGCACGCGGCGAGGATCGCTGTCCCGGCGCCCACCGCCGCCGCCCCGATAAATTGACGGCGACTCAACGCATCCCTGTGCTGGCGCATATTCGTTTCCCCCATTCGACGCAGATCGCCGTGATCGATGTGAAGAGGCGATACCCACGGACATGTCTACTGTCGTGGACGCCCGGTCATCACCCCCCAATATGCAGTCGATTCCCTCGACTCGCGAGAGTACTTCTCTTTCTGGCACGCTGCAACTGCATGCACGCCGTGAAAAACTGGCACGAGACGTGAAACACTCGCCTTTCTGGGGGCGCGAAGCGGATTTTCGTCCATGGCGTTGGCCCGGTTGTGGTACGCTGATCCGCACGGAATGGAAAGTCATACGGTCGTGACCGACCTGCAGCACGGGGTATCGGGAATGAGTGCGACAGCGACGACAATCCCCATTACGGCTGATACGTTGCGCGCCTTAATCAATCGGCTGCCGCGCGTGCGCCTGGCCCACACACCGACACCGCTGGAGGAGTTGCCCCGGCTCGCGGCGGCGCTCGGTGGCCCGCGGCTCTTCGTCAAGCGCGACGATCTCACGGGCCCCGCGTTCGGCGGGAACAAGGTGCGCAACTTGGAATTCCGCATGGCGGAGGCCCTCAATGCGGGCGCGGATACCGTGATCATGGCGGTGGACCTCCTGTCGAACTCGGCACGCCAGCTGACAGCGGTCGCCAATCATCTCGGCCTCAAGACCGTCCTGGTCCTTAAGGGTCGGCGACCGGCGCACGTCACCGGCAATCTGCTCATCGACTATTTGCTCGGCGCCGAGATCGTCTTCGCGAGCGACGAGGCAGAGCAGCGAAGGGCCGTGGACGCGATTGTCGTCAGTCTCCGCCGCGAAGGCCGTCGTCCGTTCTTCCTCAACGACAGCCCGATCTTCACGCTCTCCGCCGCCCTCGCTTATGCGGAAGCGACGCTCGAAGTCCTCGATCAACTGGCCGAACGGGGCGTCGGACCGAACGGGTTGCACCTCTATATCTCCTCCACCGGGAAGGGCCAGCCCGGGCCGGAGCTCGCCGTGCGCGCCCTGGGACTGCCGGTGAAAGTGTCCGGCGGGGCCGTGCTCCGGACGCCCGGGGGCGCCGCAAGGCGCGTCGCGGACCTCGTCAACGAGGCGGCGGCATTCCTCGGCATCGATCTCCGCGTCACGGCCGCCGACATCGACAATCGGGACGACTATGTGGGCGCCGGATACGGTATCCCCTCAGAGGCGGGGCTCGAAGCGGTCCTCCTCGCGGCGCGAACCGATGGACTCCTGCTCGACCCCGTGTACACGGGGAAGGCGTTCGCCGCGATCATCGACGACGTCCGGCGGGGATGCCTGAGAGACGGCGACGTCGCGGTTTTCATCCACACGGGCGGGCTCCCGCTGCTCTTCAATGTCGCCGATCAAATCGCGCCCGTAGTCCTGGACGCACTGCCGCTTCGAGAGCCGACGATGGATCAGTGAGCGGCCCCATGAGGGGCCGCATCACCATCCGATGCGCTTTTCATAATCAGCCGTCGTAGGCTAGTGGGTCAGTTGGATTGAGGGTTGCCATTCAGTGTGGGGCGTGGGATCATTGAACAGCGTGTTCGCCTCTCGTCGTGCCAGGAGGTTGCTCATGCCCCGCCCACAGAAAGACCCGTTGCGTCCGTTGACCGTTGACGAACACGCCACCCTTGCGCGTCTCAGTCGCGCCCACGCCGAACCCGCCGCGCTCGTCGCGCGTGCCAAAGCGCTGCTCGCCGTCGCCGCCGGGCAATCCTTCACTGACGCTGCCCGTGCCGCCGGACGCACGAGCGGCGATGCCGTGTCGCACCTCGTCACGCACTTCAATCGTGCAGGACTGGCGGCACTTCTCCCCGGTCATGGCGGCGGTCAGCCGAAGCAGTACACCCCGACCGAGCAGGAGCGCATCCTGCGTGCGGTACGTCGTGCCCCGGATCGCGAGGCCGATCAGACGGGCACCTGGTCACTGATGACCCTGCGCCGTGCGCTCCGCCACGCGCCGGATGGCTTGCCAACAGTGCGCACCGCGACGATCTGGACGGTGCTGCACGACGCGGGCTTCTCGTGGCAGCGGGATCGCAGTTGGTGTGAGACCGGAACCGCCGCTCGCCAGCGCACGCACGGGACCGTGACCGTGGTCGATCCCGATGCCAGGGCAAAAAAAAGTTGATCGAGGCGGCATACGCGCACGATCCGCTCCCGGTGTGGACCGAGGATGAGGCGGGGCCGTATCCGACCCATCCGTATCCTGGCGCGCATTGGCAACCGACCGGGTTCCCCGTGCGCTATCCGCACGAGTATCTGCGGACGGGCACCGCCAAGCAGTTGACGCTCTTCCATCCGGCGAGTGGCGCGGTGCGGGTCAAGGGAGTGCGCAGTGGCACGAACGCGGTGCTGCATCCGTGGCTGGAAACGGAACTGACCGCCATCCTCGCGACGCTGCCGGAGCGAGCGGAAAACGGAGGCGCGGAGGGAAACCGGCGTTGCTGGGAACGCTGGCAGGAAGGGCTGACGGTACGAACTACCCTGCCGGAGTGCCTGCCGCCGCTACGGATGCTGCTCGTGCTGGACAATCTCGCGGGCCATCTGACACCATCGTTCGTGCGCTGGGTGTTCGGCCACGGGATCATGCCGCTGTACACACCGCTCGGGGGCAGTTGGCTCACTATGGCCGCGTCGATCCAGCGCATCCTCAAACGGCGGGCGCTGGACGGGCATCATCCGCAGACACCGGGGGAGATCATCGCGTGGTTGGAAGCAACTGCCGCAGGATGGAACCGGGCGCCGACGCCGTTTGTCTGGGGTGGCAAGCGCCGAGCGCGGCGGGAGCGGGCGCGCCAGCGACGCCATGCGCTGGGCGGATCAGGAGCGTGTACGGAGGTGCCGCTTCACTGGGAGCAGGCAGCATGAGAATATGGCGATGACCAACCTAACTGACCCACTAGTCGGTGACACACCGGCGCTCCTTTGCCGAAATTGCGGCCTTCGCTACCTTAGGGCCATGCGCCCAGCGAAGGGGCATGGGTAAGATTCACTCATGAGGCAACGACTCCCCGATAGTAAGATTCCTGTGAGGCAATGCGCGATCTTGACATCCGTGCCGTAGCACTCTACACTAGGACGCACATATTCTATAGAATCTTTTCTGTCTACAGCGCCGAAGTGGAGTACAGATGCGCAGCGGGACGATGTCCAACCTCCTCGCCGATCAGTCGTCAGATTCTCTCCGCCCTGTGCGCCGCGAGTCGTACCGGCAGTTGGTCCGTGACCAGTTACAGGAAGCGATCCTCTCCGGCCAGCTGCGAGCGGGAGAGCATATCAACGAGACCGCGATGGCGGCCCGTTTCGGCGTGAGCGCCACGCCGGTGCGCGAGGCGTTCCGCGAACTCGAAGAGGCAGGCCTGATCGTCGTCGCGCCGCACCGCGGCGCGGTCGTGCGGGCCTTGACGCGGCGCGATCTTGACGAGATGTACTCGCTACGGGCGCACCTCGAACGGTTGGCGGTGCGACGTGCCCATCCGCGTCTCACCGACGCCGACTTCGCGTGGCTCGGGAGCGCGATCGAGCGGATGGTCGCTGTGGCGCAATCGGGCGATGTGCGCGCCCTTGTGGAAATTGATGTTGATTTCCACCGCTACATCTTCACTAAAGCCGATCATGCGTTGCTCCTGAAGACATGGTCCGGCATCAACCCATCGAACTGGACCCACATCACGGTGCAGACACTCGCGCAGCGCGGGCCAGTCTATATCGCCGAGCGGCATTGGCCGGTGCTCGATGCGCTCAAGGGAGGCGATGTGGATGCCGCAGAGGAGGCGATGGCGGAGCACATCCACGCAATCGGCGAGGAGGTGCTGCGGCAATTCCAAGATGTACCGGCGGATGTGGCGGATGTTGGGGGACGCTAGCGGGAAGGAGCGACAGACATGAACCGGAGAGAATTTCTGCGCGGCGCAGCGGGGGCGGGGGCGGCACTGGCACTATCGAGCGGCATGGGGGCCATCCTCACCGCCTGCGGCGGGGGCGGCGGATCCAAGAAGTCCACCAAGCTGGAGATGTGGGCCTTCGATGCGAACCGCGTCGACTGGCAGCAGAAGATGCTCGACCAGTTCATGAAGAATCAGGGCGGTAAGCTGGAATCGCTCACCGTCACGACGATCCCGTCCGACCAGCTGTATGACAAATTACAGACTGCGATCCTCGCGGGGACGGGCGCGCCCGACCTCGTTGACCTCCATATCTACTTTTGGACCCGCTTCATGAAGGACGACAAGCTGCTGGCCAAGTTCGTCAACCTGACCGACATGGTCGGCAAGGAGAAGGAGAACCTCGTCGCCGGGAGTGGCGTGGACCCGTGGACATGGCAGGGGAAGATCTACGGTGTCTGCAACGAGTTGAACCCAGTGCTGATGTACACGCGGTTCGACCTTTTCCAGAAGGCGGGCATTACCGAGCCAATCACCGACTGGGAAAAGGACTTCATCGACAAAGGCAAGGCGCTCAAGGCGAAGACCGGCGTCAATATCATCTCGCTCAACGGCACCACCTTTCAGGATCTCTACATCCTCGGCGCGCAGCGGGGCGGTACCTTCTTCGACGATAAGGGTAACTTCGTTGGTGACCAGGACGTGATGGTCAACACGCTGCAGTTCATGCAGGACCTCGTCTACACGCACCAGATCGCGATGGTCTCGCCGCTCGATCCGGCAGGCCGTCAGGGCCCACCCTACTATGCGGCGATGCAGGAAGGGAAATTCGCAACCGCTTCCGGTGCGCCGTGGTTCCAGGGCTTCATGAAGGCGAACGCCAAGGATGTCGCGGGCAAGTGGCACATTCAGAAGCAGCCCAGGTGGTCGGATAGCCAGATCGAGAGCGTGACCTACGGCGGCACGGGGATGGGCATCCTCGCGAGTACCGGCAGCAAGGACGTGGCGTGGGAGTTCGTCAAGTATGCGAACCTCTCGAACGATGGTCCATTACTCGCCTACAAGACGCACAACCTCTTCCCGACCTACAAGCCATCGTGGACCAATGAGTCGCTGAAGCAGCCGGATCCGTACTTCGATAACCAGAAGCCCGGCGACTTCATCACCGACGCGGCGGGCAAGATGGGCCCCTTCCGCACCTCGCCCTTCTTCAGCGAGGTCGTGGCAGACCCGAACTCCATCGTCGCTCGACTGGCCATCCAGCCCGTGATGCAAAACAAGAAGAAGCCGAAGGACGCGATGGCGGACGTCGTCGCGGAAGCGAAGAAGATCATGGGCAAGTAGGCACGAGAACGGCGGCACGGCGTGCGAGAGCAAGGCTCGCACGCCGTGCCACCAGCGAGGGGCAACATGGCGCGCGCAGCGATGATCCAACACGAGCGTACGGTCCCCACCGGGAGTTGGTGGTCCCGCCATAGCCGCCAACTGGCACCCTACCTTTTCCTCGCGCCGTTTCTCGTCCTCTTCGCGGTCTTCCTCATCTACCCGGTGATTGATTCGCTCCGCCTGAGTCTGTATGACGCGAAAGGGCTGAGCGACCGGGAGTTCATTGGCCTGAAGAATTACCAATCGCTCGCCACCGACGACCGCTTCCGTCGCGCGCTCGTCAACACCTGCTACTTCGCGCTCGGCACCGTCTGCGTGCAGTTGCCGCTCGCGCTCCTGCTCGCGCTGGCGCTCAACTCGCAGCGCCTGCGGCTGCGCAATGTCTATCGCTTCGGCTTCTTCGTGCCATACGTGACCTCAGCGGTGGTCGTCAGTTTCATGTTTATCCTGGTGTTCGACAAGAATTACGGCCTCCTGAACAACGCACTAGCGGCGATCTCCGTGCCGAAGCTGCCGTGGCTGACCTCGACCCAGTGGGCGATGCCCGCGCTGATCATCCTCGGCCTGTGGACGTGGGTCGGCATCAACTCGCTCTATTTCCACGCGGGCTTGCAGGGAATCTCGCCCGAGTTGATCGAGGCGGCGCGGATCGACGGCGCGAGCCCCCTGCAGATCTTCGCGCGCATCATCTTGCCGCTCCTCCGGCCGGTGACCGTCTTCGTCTTCACGATCGGCGTGATCGGCTCGTTCCACCTCTTCGCCCAGCCATATCTCCTCACGCAGGGCGGGCCGCAGGACTCGACGCTCACGCTGACGATGTATCTCTACCAGAAGGGGTTCAGGTCGTTCGATCTCGGCTACGCGGCGGCGATCGGATACGCGATCGTGCTGATCACGGGCGCTGTCGCGCTGCTGCAAATTCGGCTCATCGGCGGCGTCAAGGAGGATTGAGCGATGGCCGGTCTCCCGCTAACTTCGGAGCGTGCGCACGCGGCGGCAACGACCGCGCGCGCCGCGCGCCGCAGGCGCTTCTCCCCGCGCCTGCTTCTCGTGAACGTCACGCTCGCGCTCGCCGGCCTGCTCATCGCGATCCCGTTCATCTACATGGTGAGCGCATCGTTCAAGCCGAATTCGGAGATCTATGCGCTGCCGATCCGTATCTGGCCGACGCATCTGGATTTCGCGAACTACCGGCAACTCTTCGCGAATTATCCGTACGCGCGATGGTTCGTGAACTCCTGCGTCGTGACGGCCTGCCGTGTCGGCCTCTCGCTCCTCCTCTGTTCGATGGGCGGCTTCGCATTGGCGAAATACGAGTTTCGCGGCAAGCGGCTCGTTTTCTTCCTCGTCCTCTTCACGATGCTCCTGCCGATCGAGGTGCTGATCGTTCCCCTCTTCATCCTGATGACGAATCTCGGCTGGACGAACAACTATCTCGCGCTCATCGTCCCATTTGCGGCAAATGCATACGGCACCTTCCTGATGCGGCAGTTCATGATGGGCGTGCCGAACGAGATGCTCGACGCGGCGCGCATCGATGGCGCGTCGGAGTGGACGCTGTATTGGCGGATCGCTCTCCCGCTCGCCCGTTCAGGGCTGGTCGTGCTCGGCATTATCTTGTTCACGACGACGTGGAACGACTTCCTCTGGCCGCTCATCGTGTTGAGCAAGGGGGAGATGTACACGCTGCCGCTCGGCATCGCCTCGATGAACGGCCCGTACAACGTCAATTACGGGACGATTCTGGCGGGCGCGACGCTCAGCACGATCCCGGTCGTCGCGATCTTCCTGCGGCTCCAGCGGCAGTTTATCGGCAGCCTCACGATCGGTGCGATCAAGGGATGAGCGAGCATGGCCCAGAAATCAACGGGGCGGACGTTACCCTCCGAGAGCTACGGCAAGCCGAATCCCGCTTTACCGGGGAGAAAGGGGCGACCATGAAGATCGGCTTTGCCGGGTATCCGGCCCCACCGGAGGTTTCGCCGGATGGGGCGATGGAATGGACCGTCGGGGAGGCGGCGCGGCTCGGTGTCCAGATCATCGGCGGCGACCCGCGCACCGTCTTCGGCTGGGATACGCGGCAGTACGACCTCGGCTATCTCCGACATGTCCGTGATCTCGGCGATGCACAGGGCGTCGAGATCGAGCCCTACGTCGGCGGGATGTTCGATCTCATCGGGCGGGACGCATCTGAAGCGCGGCAACGCGCGCTGGCAAGCATCCGGGCGGCGAAGGTGCTCGGCGGCCCGTATATGCGCACGGGCTACGGGCAGTTGCAGATCGAGAGCAGTCGCTTCAATCCGATGATCCCCGTCCGCGAGCACCTCGACCGACTCGTCGCGAACCTCCGCGAGGCGGCGAGGCTCGCCGATGACGCCGGCATCGTGATCGCCGTCGAGAACCACTGCGACTTCACGGGCCGCGAACTGGCGGATGTGCTGGAAGCGGTCGGTTCCCCCGCGATCAAAGCCGCGCTGGACACGGGAAATAGCCTGACCGTTTTCTGCGACCCGAGGGACGATCTCCGGGCGCTCGCCCCCCTCTCGGTGACGATGCATCTCAAGGATATGGCCGTCTTCCCCAGCGGGGTGCGCGGTCTGGTCCCATTCCGCGCGGTGGGTTGCGTGATCGGCGAAGGGATCGTGGACATTCGCGAGGCGATCCGCGCCCTGACGAGCGAGGGGCCGCGCGGTGCGGAGATACCGCTGATTATCGAAACGGGCTGGCCGCTGGTTGGCGAGGGCAAGGACTCCAGCGACGTGCGGCGGCGCATCCTCCTGGAGAGTGTCGTCGCTCTCCGCACGATGCTGGCGGAAGCGCCGAAGGCGGCGGGGGGTGGCCCATGAATGTGATGCCCGTTGCCTTCTGCCCGCCGTTCGCCGAGCAGGCGACATTCGAGTTCCTCGGTCGCCGCTGCGCCGTCACCGATCTCAGCCATCTGATCGCGGAGGACGACCCGACCTTCCCCGGCCACCAGCGGCCGCTGCTCTGGCAGCACCTCTCGCATGAGGAGACGCAGCGACTGGGCCTGGCCAAGCCGCCGTACTCCTATCAGGTCGTCGGTTTCACGCTCTGCGACCATTCCTCCACGCATGTGGACGCGATCAACCACGTCGTGGACCGGCCGGACGCGCGCTCGATCGATCAATTGCCGCTCCAGTGGTTCATGGCCCCGGCGGTCTGGCTCGATTTCGCGTGGAAGGGGCCTTCCTCGTACATCACGCGCGAGGACGTTGATCGCGAGTTGGCGCGCACGGGTGTGCGCATCCGCCCGCAATCGGTCGTGCTCTACCACACGGGGTGGTATCGGAAGTACCGGACGGACCGCTTCGGCTACATTCGCGAGTACCCCGGCCTCGACCGGGGCGCGACGGAGTACCTGAACGACCTCGGCGCGGTCTCGATCGGCGCGGACGCGCCCTCGATCGATTCGTGGCGCGAGGTGGCGGAGGTGCGGGTGCAGCCGGCGCACATCGTCTGTCGGGAGCGCGAGATCCTGAACATCGAGAATCTGGCGAACGTGGACAAGATCCCGGCGCACGCCTTCTGGTTCGTCGGGCTGCCGCTGAAGCTGAGCGGCGGGAGCGGCAGCCCGTTCCGCGGTGTGGCGCTCGTGGATCTCGGGCCGGAGGGCGGGGACGTGGCGAAAAATGAGCAACGGGGGGGATAGGATCGTGCATGCTGACCGTTTGGGCCACACAGGGATTACCTGGCCATTCACGCCCGAAGGCGCGAAGCAGGCAATCGCCGACCTCGCATCGCTCGGTTATCGCGGTTTCGAGACCTTCGGGTTCACCATTGACCAGTACCCGGACGGCGTGGACGGACTGCGCGCCGATCTCGACTGGCACGGTATCGCGCTCGTCTCCGCCTACTGCTCCGCGCCATTGATCGACCCCGCGACCGCGAGCGAGGACATCGCGAAGATGGTCGCGTGGGCGCGGAAGGTCAAGGACCTCGGCGGGAGCGTCATCGTCGTCGGCGCGGGCAGGCGGCAGAAGCCGCATTTCTCGCCCGCCGACTATCGCGGCATGGTCGGCACGCTGAATGAGGTCGGTCGCCGGTGTCTCGATCTCGGCATCGCGGTCGCCTTCCACCCGCACACCGGGACGCCCGTCGAAACCCGCGCGGAGATCGATCAAGTGATGGGGGCGATCGATCCCGATGCCGTCTTCTTCGCCCCGGACACCGGGCAGATCGAGAAGGGCGGCAGCGACCCCGTGGACGTGCTCCGCACGTACCTCCCGCTCATCCGGCATGTCCATCTCAAGGACTACGACGGCGGCCCGAACGAGCAGGACGCGCAGCGGCAGGATCTCGACCGCACGGGGTATCTCAATTACACCCCGGTCGGGTCGGGGGTCGTGGACATCCCCGGCATCGTGCGGATGCTGGACGACGCGGGCTTCGCGGGCTGGTGGATGGTCGAACTCGACGGCACTCCCGCCGCGCCGTACGCGCCGAAGGAAGCCGCAGCGATGAGCAAACGGTATCTCGACGATCTCATGGCGGGGACGGCCAATGGCTGATCAGCTCTCCCCCACGATGCAGGCGCTCGTCCTCGCCGGTCCGGACGATTTCGCCGTGCGGACCGTGACGACGCCGTGCCCCGGTCGGATGGAACTGCTCTGCCGGGTGGACACCTGCTTCATCTGCGGCACGGACCCACATATCATCCACGGCGAGTATCCCGGCTTCTGGCCGAAGGAGTTCCCGCTCATCCCCGGCCACGAGTGGTCGGGCACGGTTGTGGGTCTCGGCGAGGGCGCCGCGAATTTCGATTGGCGGGTGGGCGACCGCGTCGCCGGGACGAGCCACGCCGGGTGCGGCTACTGCCGCATGTGCCGGAGCGGGCGCTACAACCTCTGCGAGAACTTCGGCGACGAGACGCGCGGCCACCGGCAGTACGGCCACTACTCGCCCGGTGCGTATGCCGAGTACGTCGTCCATTCGGTGCGCTCGGTCACGAAAATCCCCGACTCCTTCCCGCTGGAGGAGGCCGCGCTGCTCGATCCGGCATCCATCGCGCTGCATACGGTGAAGCGCGGCATGGTCGCTCCGGGCGATGCCGTCGCGATCATCGGCCCCGGCCCGATGGGCCTGATGGTGCAACTCTGCGCGCTCGCGCTCGGCGCGGGCCGGGTGATCATGGTCGGGCGCGGCGACCGCCTGAAGGCGGCGGCCGGTTTGGGCGCGGAGGCGGTGGATTTCACAGCGTGCGACCCGGTCGCTGCGGTGCGCGCGATGACCGGGGGCGGGCCGCAGGTCGTGATCGAGTGTGCGGGCACGCCGGAGACGCTCGGGCAGGCGGTCGCGATGGCGCGCAAGGGCGGGCATGTCTCGGTGATCGGCATCCCGCCGGGCGATGCGTCGCTGCCGATCAAGAAGCTGGTGCTGGAGGAGATCGATCTGCACGGGGTGCGCGCCAATCGCGGCACCTGCGAGGAGGTGCTGCCCCTGATGGTCAGCCGGCGGATCGATCCCCGCCCGATGATCACGCATCGCTTCCCGCTGCGCGACTTCGCGGAGGCGTTCGCGACCTTCACCGAGCGCCGTGGCAGGGTGATCAAGGTGGCGATCAAACCGTAAGGGGGAAGCATGAGGCTGGAAGGCAAGGTCGCGCTCGTCACGGGGGCGAGCCGGGGGATTGGTCGGGCGATCGCGATTGCGTTCGCCCGCGAAGGTGCGGACGTCGTCGTGAACTTCGTCAGCCGCCCCGAGCAGGCGCGTGAGGTTGCGGAGGAGATCCGTCGCCTCGGCAGGCGCGCGATCGTCGCGGCGGCCGACGTCTCGAACCGCGCGCAGGTGGAAGCGATGGTCGCGCGGGCATGGGAGGAACTCGGCCCGATCGATGTGCTCGTCAATAACGCCGGGATCGAGACGATCGTCCCGCTGCTCGAACTGACCGATGACCAGTGGGAGCGCGTGACGAATGTGAACCTCAAAGGGAGCTGGCTCTGCGCCCAGGTGGTCGTACGGCGGATCGTCGAGGCGGGGCGCGGCGGTGCGATCGTCAATGTCGGTTCGATCCAGGCGGGCGTGGCTTTCCCCGGACGCACCCACTACGCGCCGACGAAGCGGGGGGTCGAGGCCCTCACCCGCAACCTCGCCGCCGAGCTCGCGCCGCACGGCATCCGGGTTAACTGCATCCACCCCGGCGTGATCGAGACCGACATGACCGAGTGGGTGATCGGCGACCCGGACATCCTGCCGGTGGTGCTCGACAAGATCCCGCTGCATCGGCAGGGGCAGCCGGACGAGGTCGCGCCGGCGGCGATCTTTTTCGCCTCGGATGACGCGAGCTACATCACCGGTCAGTGCCTCTACATTGATGGCGGGATGTTAATCGCGTGACCTACCCGATGAAGGAGGGGTTTCTTCTATGCCACGCGTACTGATCACCGGCGGTGCGGGAAATCTGGGCCGGCTCGCTGCGGCCCTCTTCGCCGAACGCGGGTATGAGGTATCACTCTTCGACCGATTCCGCCCAGAGGAGGCGCCGTACCCGTGGCAGACGGAGCACACGGCCTACACAGGCGAACTCTGGGATGGCGAAGCGGTCGAGCGGGCGTTCGATGCCGTGCGAGCGGACGTCGTGGTGCATCTCGGCGCGAATCCGCTGGCGAGCGACCACCCGGAGCGGAAACCATTCGGTATCTATACCCACTATAGCGCTGTGCCCCGCGACGACACGATGAAATCGAATGTACTGGGCGCCTACTACGTGCTCGACAACGCGGCCCGTACCGGTGTCCGGCGGATCGTTGGGGCGAGCAGTTTCTTCGTTCTCGGCCTCGGCAACCGCATCTCCGGCACGCCCTTCATCCCGGACTATCTGCCGATGGACGAGGGGCACCCGAACCGACCGGAGGACACCTATTCGCTCTCCAAGCTCCTCAACGAGGAGATGTACGACGCGTACGCCCGCGCCTACGGCATAACGATCGTCGCGCTGCGGTTCCTCGGCGTCTATTACCGTCACAGCCCCGAGCAGCCGGGACGGTTTCGCGAGAGTCCGCGCCCACCCGCCGATCCGCGCGGACTGGAAAACGTCTGGATGTACGCGGACGGACGCGACGCCGCGCACGCGATCCTGCTCGCCGCCGAAGCGGAAGGTCTCGGGCCATTCGAGGCATTCTTCATCGCGACGGGGCGGGCGATTAAAGATTCGCCGAAACGCTGGCTGATGGAGCACTACCCAGCTCTCGCGGTGAAGGCGCAATCGCTGGGCGAATGGGACGACATGATCTCGATCGCGAAGGCGAGGCGGCTGCTCGGCTACGAGCCGCGCCATTTCTGGCTCGATGAGTATCCAGAGATGATGGCAGCGGAGTGAACGCGCCTCTCGGCATCGAGCCTACCGACGGCAGTATGAGCCATGCCTTGGTATTCCTTTAGGCGCCGAACGGATGCTGTCGAGGCGCTTGCCGAGGAGCATATCGCGCGGTGGGACGCCGAGATGATCGCCGATCTCCGGCGGGCGACCCAAGTGATGATCGTACACCACGCGATGGGCGGTACAATCCTCCGCTGGTGGAGTGATCCTGCACACGATGAAGCGGACACGGGTAGCTGCCCTCTAATCACGCTCGCCGACGCTCTCATCGGTCACCGCCTAATTGTCCCGCTGCAGAACACAGAAAATAGTCGCGCGTGGCGCCGGTTCGTCAATCTGCTCGAAGGCGGAGACAGCATCGAGGTGTCATGGTTAGTCGAGCCCCTCGCCGCGTCGCCCGCCGACGCATGGCAGATGATCCTCGCGATTAGACGAAAGGGAAAACGACCACGCGGCAGGTTCAGCGTGGAGTCCCCGGCTCTGCGGCATTTTGGGAAGATACCAAGCTGATTATCACCGTCTTTGTGAAAGATCTGGTCTGTTCTGGCTAGTACTACAGCAGCACTTTGGTGTTCGTACTGCGTTGCGGCTCAAATACGGAGGCGCGACGCCACGTCCGTACTGACGAAGTAGCCAGGCAAATTCGCAAGTGCTGCTGTAGTACTAGAGCGTGTTATGAACTGCCGCTGGCAGCGAATGCTCGCTGCAACATCAGGAAGACGAAGGCGACCAGATGCAAGCCTGCCAACGTTTGCGGCATTCGTTCGTAGTCTCGCACCAGCCGCCGAAAGCGGCTCATCCACGCGAAACTGCGTTCCACTACCCACCGGCGCGGCAGCAGCACGAAGCCCCTCTTCGCCTCGGGCAGTTTCACGACTTCCAGTTCCATTCCATGTGCCTCGGCCTCTACGGTGGGCTCATCGCCCGTGTAGCCCTGATCGACATAGGCCACGCTCATATGGTCACCCGTTTCCTCCTGCACTGCCGCCGCGAGGATCGCGACCTGTGCGCGCTTCTGTTCATTGGCGGGCGTGACGTGCAACGCAAGCAAGTGTCCAAGCGTGTCCACTGCCAGATGCACCTTGCTGCCGCGCTTGCGCGTGTAGCCGTCATACCCGGCACGCCCACCGCTCTCGACGCTCGATTGCAGCGTGCGTCGAAGATCGCTGCGGTCGGTTCGGCGTCACGCCCCGCCGCCACGCGCAGGATGACGCGCAGATCATGGACGATGGCATCGAAAGCGCCCGCGTTGAGCCAGCGTTGGGTCTGCTGGTAGGCGGCAGCCCACGGCGGGAGATCGTGGGGGAGCATGCGCCACGAGGCACCAGCGCGCACGAGCCAGCGCAAGCCGTTGAAAGCCTCGCGCAAGTCGTGGTCGCGCTGGGGGGCATCGAGGGAGATGAGGATGAGATAGGGGTCACCTCACGAAACGGAGAAAATCGTACGCTTCGGTCGTGACGCCGAGCGAGGCGACGAGCAGGGCACGGGAATCTGTCAGGGTGGGGTCTACATCATCGACACGCCGGGGTACACGAACACGATGGTGATCGGCACGAAGAACCCTTCACAACTCGCTGATTTCGCGAAGAACATCGAGGCGGAGCGCTCGATCCGGCCGCAATCACCGATCGTCGCGATCGGCGAGGACGCGATCGCGAAGGGAGACTTTCGGGAGGTTGCACCCGGGCCAAAGGTGTTCACCGATGACCTGGCACCGGTCGAGGACCTCATCGACCGGATCCTGCTCGACTATGCACGCAAAGGCGGTTCGTAACCGACTCGGCACAGGCAATAAAGATGTTCGTAACCACCTCGCGCTCCCCGTGCAGGTCGTGCGCGCCGTGCGCAGCCAATCCTTCAATAATGAGGTGGCGGGCACCCCTACTCTCTGACGGGGTTTGCGCTCAACGCGCTACGCATGATTTCGGGTGTCCTAAGGAATATGTCCCCCTCTTGACCGAACGTACGCTTTTGTCGTATATCTCTCCTGTATCGCATAACGGTAGAATATGCCGGATGGGAGGAAGATACGACATGAGGGAGAAAGCACGAGTCGTCGCGGTCATCAATCAGAAGGGCGGCGTCGGCAAGACAACGATCGCGCATAATCTCAGTGCGGCATTCGTCGCACGCGGCCAGCGGGTGCTCGTGATTGACCTGGACTCGCAGGGGCATCTCACGCGCGGTCTGGGGCTCTGGCATCTCTACGAGAAAGAGGGCGCGCCATCCCTTTATCACTCGCTCGCCGACCGCAAGAAGCAGTATCCCCTCTCTGACGCGGTCCACGAACATCCGATCGAGAAGTTCTCGGTCGTCCCTTCCAACTTCGAGATGGCGCTCGCCGACCGAGAACTCAACCAGCAGCGCGACCGGGAGCACAAGCTCAGGCACGTCATGGAGCCGATCCTCGGGGAATACGATTGGGTCTTCCTCGATACGCCCCCCTATTTGACACCGACCTCAGACAACGCGATCAACGCGTCCCGCCGCCTGCTCATCCCGGTTGAGGCCGATGGGAAGAGCTTGGGCGGTTTGGAACTGCAACTGAATCAGATCGAGGGCATTGAGATCGAGTTGTCGATCTATATCGCGATCCTCGCCATCGTGCCCAACCGCGTCGAGGATACACGGGAAGCGGCGGACATGCTGACCCTCCTCCGGTCGAACTTCCCCTACGTCGCGCCGTTCGATCTCAGAAAGCGCACGCTCCTGGCGCAGGCATGGACCGCCCGTCGTTCGATCTACACCTTCGAGCCGCGCGGATCGGGCCAGGAGCGCACCCGTGCGGAGCTCGTCGCGGCATATGACGGTCTCGCTGATCTTGTCACCGCCCGCTACGCTGAGGAGGACACTCGTGGCCGATAACGCGACCGAGGACGAGACGCAACGACGCGCACGACTGACCGCCCGCTTCCGCCAACACGCGAACTTCACCGGCAGGCCAGCGGACCCTGAGGTTGAAGCCCGCGAAAAAGTGAGTCTCTACCTCTCGAAACGCCTGACGGAAACTGCGGACCAGCAATACTACACGCTGCGCGCACGACTCCATCCGGTGAAAATCACGAAGGCCGCATATCTTGAGGCGGCACTTGCGTTCGCCATTGAGCATCCCGACGAGCTTGCGGAGATACTCGGGGAACGATACCGCCAGCGGTGATATTCCGGTGCTCGGACGGATATGCGATATCGGGGATATTCACGAATATCGCATTGCCTCCCGAATTCGCATATTCCTGTTTATGTGTTCCTTGCTACAGAAGGGTTTTTCGCCCATTCCCGGATTGACGCGGGGGCTACACTCAGGGGAAAGAAAGAGCCTCCCCATGTGCTTGGCGGCCGGGGGAGGCGAGTACTCCGTTTGCGCTAGGAGCTAGCAATGACGTTAACACCGTCTGCCCCAAAAAGCAACCCCCCCACGAGTGAAGCGTTCCGCTTCGCCGGTTTCGGCATCCCGAACGGCACCTATGTACCGGACGAGGTCTTCGATCTCCTAATGCCTCGGCTCTCCGACATCGAACTCCGGGCGCTGCTCTACATCATCCGGCGCACCTTCGGTTTCAAGAAGAGCGCGGACGATATCTCCCTCAAGCAGATGGTCGAGGGGATCACGACCAGAGACGGCCGAATGCTAGACGGCGGCTGTGGCCTCTCACGCCCGAGTGTCACTAAGGCGGTCCGCGGCCTCGCCGAGAAGAACATCGTCAAGGCGACAGCGAACTATTCGCCCCAGCGGGGCAATGAGGCGACGACCTACACGCTCGTCTTTACCGAAGACCCATGCCCCCAGCCAGCAGGCGGTAAGGGGGGTCGTAACGCAGTTACGAGGGGGGGAGGTAACGGCGTTACGAGGAGGGGTCGTAATGCGGTTACGACACAAGAGACAGGAGAACAAGAGACAGAGAGACAGAGGCAATTCGAAAATTCGAATGACCACCACCGCGAGAAAATTGTGGACAACTTGGGGATAACCGGGTATCTGGACAACCTGATCGTCGACATCTCCCGCGAGTTCGGTGACACCGCGCACCTCGCCTCCAACTGCAAGCAGGCGCGGAACATCTTCACGGCGCTCGATCTCAGCGAGGAGGTTTTCGTCGAGCAGTACGTCTATCAGGCACGGCAGAAGACGAAGCACCAGGCGAAAGTGCGCAACAAGATGGCATACTTCTTCGCTACGTTGCGCGAGATGTGCGGCCTCGAAGATGTCAAAGAGGTCTGAAGGTGACAGACAGACTGCCCGGTCTTGAACGTCTCTCCCGAGTGCGCACAGCGACCTATGGAGTGTATCTCGTTGAGACAGGTAATCATGGAAACGAGGTACCATGACCTCGAGCGGCGGCGGGTATCGGCTGCCCGGTAACCAGTTCGCTGCGTCGACCGCAGACGAGGGCGAGGGATCGCGCATTTTCATCGAGTTGCGCGCCCAACTTGCGACGGGTAGCGTCTCGCACGGGAAAATCATCGTTCATCGCGTTCGAATCCTCATCCTCGGTTCCTTGGCGACGAGATGGTATCGCGCGGCGACCGTCGCGCGATGTTCAACGTTCTACTTTCCCTTGCTCCGCGCGTTTCTTTCGCGCGAGCGCGAGCGTCGCCGCCGGGTCATTGAAGGGCCCCCGCCCGGTGACCCGAATGTAGGCGGAGACGTTCGGGATGTCCAGTTTGGCGAGTTCATCCCACACACTTGTGGCAGACTGGGCCTCTTCATCTTGCGTCTGCCCTGGATAGTTATCCCTGTACGGATAGTCTGGCGCATTCCGCCATTCTTGTTCGGCGCATTCCGCCAATCCAGTTTGGCGGATTCCGCCATTCTTGTTTGCCAGGAATTCCTCCCAAGCCGCATTGAGCGTCTCGACGTGGATCAGGTAGTACAGGCGTGCGGGGACACCGCGCCGCTCCTCCCTCAGCAAGGTCGCCGCCCGCAACTGCTTGCGCGCGGTCTCCTGCTCGCGCCGACTCAGTCCCGTCTCCGCCTCGATTTCCTCCTGGGTCTTATAAATCCAGCCGTCGGGGTCGCGCTGGGTGCCGGACCACTGGAAGAGATTGGCGAGGAAGACGGTGGCACCGACGCCGCCGGTGATGGCATTGAGCGACGGATAGTAGACGACCGGTCGCCCAAGACCCGTAAAGACGTCAGAGAACTTCATGCCTGCCCACTTCCTACACCTTGTGAAACCCACATGGTGGTCGCGACACGCGGGAGTAGGCGTGTCGCGCAGCCAATCGGGCCATGCCCGTGCTCGAGAGGTCAATAGAGTACAGCGCGCTTCGGACCTCGCGCTCATTGCGCGCCGATTGCTGTGACCTTCGCCGACCCTGCTACGTCGCTTATGCGAGCTAGTATGACCGTCGTCGGTATATTCGCATATTCGATGAAATAATGAAATAATTCGTGAATTCGGTCGTCTTCTTAGCGCGTCGATACGCCGAAGATGCTTGGCGAAGGCCACCAGAGGACAGTGGCTACCGGAGGACAGTCATGATCAGCGCAAACGTACTGCCGCTGACGACGGCACCGACGGCGGCGCCTGCGGCCACTTGGGCGGGGGTGTGATCGCCGACCGCGACCCGTGCCCAGCAGACGAGCGCGGCCAGTGGCACGAGGAGGAGCATCCACCAACCGAAGAGATAGAGGAAGACGATGACGATCCCGGCGGCCACCCCCGCGTGAATAGAAATCTTCCAGAAGCGGGTGATCGCCAGGGCGACAATCAGCCCCGCCGCGCCCGAGCAGGCGAGTCCGATCACCTGCCGTGGCGCGCCCAGCCGG
>JAABUS010001590.1_pt1 | contig 48253 bp, 2 predicted proteins | sample 5560161 | NCBI WGS metagenome assembly JAABUS01 (sample SAMN10711885, study PRJNA513376) | rock metagenome | isolation source: Antarctica rocks | place: Antarctica: Victoria Land, Trio Nunatak nord | collected 2016-01-04 | reverse complement strand
CCCATGTATGCCCCCATATATGGCCCATGTATGCGCGCATGCATGCCCCATTGCTGCTTCCATGTGGCCCATGTATGCGCGCATGCATGCCCCATTGCTGCTCCCATGTGGCCTATGTATGCTCCTATATATGGCCCATGTATGCGCGCATGTATGCTTCATTAAGAGGTACAAAGATTAGGATAATTAGGAAAGCGATCAAGAAACGCCAAGCCTTATACCTAATTTGGACTAGCCTCTTAGCATTAGCTATATATAACTTATAGAGGTAAGAATGGGCGTACCTATATACCCTATTACTACTCCCATATATGGCCTATATATGCGCGTATATATACCTCATTACTACCCCTATATATGGCTATATATATATATATATATACCCTATTACTACTTCCATATAGTCTATATATATACGTATATATACTCTATTAATACTCTTATATATGACCTATATATGAGTTTATTACTATTTTAAAATATGGCTCATTCTTACCTCTATATACTATATATTTCTAATGCCAAGAGGCTAGTCCAAATTAGGTATAAGGCTTGGCGTTTCTTGACTACTTTCCTAATTATCCTAATCTTTGTACCACTTAATGGAGTATACATGCGCGTATATATAGGCTATATATAGGAGTATATATAAACTATATAAAAGTAATAATAGGGTATATATACGCGCATATATAGGCCATATATGGGGGTAGTAATATAGTATATATACGCGTATATATAGCTATATATGGGGCAGCCCTATAGGGAGAGTAGAGAAGAAGGGAATAATAGGGAATCTCTTCTCTTCCCTAGTAGTCCCTACTCCTTCCCTTCCGCTCCCTTCTTTATTAGAAGGGAAGGGAGCGGGGGTTATTCCCTTCCCTTCCCTTCTCTATTCCGTAGTATATCCGCGCTAACTCGTTCGTTTTTTTAAATATATTTATTCTTCGCTTAAGAAGTTTTTTTTAAAGAAGTCGTTTATTTTTTATTATCGTTATATTTATTAAATATTATTATACTCTCTAATAAGGAAGTCGATAATCTTATATAATATCTTTAAAATAATTTAATATAGAATAATTAAAGACTATTATTAAATACTTCGGAATTAGTTATATTATTAGAAAATAAAGTAGATAAAAGTATTTATAATTAATAATATCTAGAATTAATAATATCTATAGTTTAAAGTATCTATAATTAGAGGTATCTCGAATTAATAATATTTATAACTAGTGATATCTAGAAATAGTAGTATCTAGAATTAGTAGTATTTATAATTAATATATAAAGACTAGAGACTTCGGTATATATTTTAATAAATCCTATTTATAATAATAATAATATTAGAGTTATTAATTAAAATAATAATAAAACTAATTTAAGAAATATATATCTTATTATTATTTTTTAATTAAGACTTTATAACGAACGCCCTCCCTAGTCTTTGAAAAATTCGTTAAATAAATAACTACGCCGTAAATTCCTATACCTTTTTAACGATTACGATGTATTTTCTAATAAATCGTTTTAATTATCGCTATTTAATATCGCTCCTACGGATATATTTATTTAGAGAAGTAGGGAATTAATATCTTTTATAATTCACTAAATAAATAGAAGCGTTTCTTTATATACTTTAGAGAAATCTTTCTATAAATTAAATTAATATTCGATTAAACTATATTCTTAATCGGTTATTTATTTATCGCGGTATAAATATAGAGGTTCGGATTAAGATTTTTTAAAAAATTAAAATATAAAGTTATATTATTAAAGATTATTCTTATCTATATATATATTTATAATAATAGAATTCGTTTATATTTTATTATTCGTCCTAAAATACTTTAATAGTATATTTTAACCCGTTTTATAAAATTTATAGATAAATTAAATAAAGAAAGAGTAGGATAAGTAGAGATAGAAATTTATTATAATATTTAAGAATTTAAGAAAGAGAAAATAAAAGAAGATTATTAGAGTATATATAAAAACGAAAGTAATATTACCGAGTATTTAATTCTAGCTTTTTTTAATAAATTATTTATTAAGATAACTTCGATTTATAATATATATATAACTCTCGGTAGTACTCTAAAAGTGATTTTTTTATAAATATTCTAGAAATAACTCTTTAGAAATTTAGAGTCTTTATATAGAGATTAATACTCGAAAAAGATATTAATAAAAAGTTACTATACGAAGAGTACTAGAATCAATTATATACTAACTAATCTTTAGATATAAAAGTACTTTTATAATAAAGTTATATAAATAACCCGGACCGTATTTATAATTAAATAGAATTAACATTCTCTTCTATATAAAGATAAAAGTATAAATAAATAATACTCTATTTTAATCGATCTATTATTTATAATATTACTATATTAATAAAATAAGAATATTAATTAATTATAAAGTATATTATAAGAGTTTTCTATCTCTAGTTAGGAAAATTTCGCCTCTATTATTATACTCTTTACGACGAAGATATACGTTACCGAAACCGAGGATAAGTTTTTATATATTCGTATTATTCTAGAAGTCTTCGTTCTTTACTTTATTACTACGTTAGACTTCGCCTAGATACGTAATAACCGCGCTATATATATAGGAAAATAAACCGAAATTATTTTAGAAATAATATTTCCTCCTAGAATACCTACCCCTCTAGATATTAGTTTAAATAAAAATTATCTTCGATTAATTATATTACGAGAGAAGATATCGCGCTATAAATATTATCGCTCCGAAATTATTAAAATTATTATCTATTTAGTATACGATATATCGTTATATTTTCTATTTATAATTTACGACTACGAAAGTTAATTATATTAATATAATATTATTATATTCGTTAAAAATATTAAATTTACGGGTATTATTAGATTACTATAGTTTATTATCTTATTATAGAGTCTATAGTCTACGATCCTCCTTTAGAATATACCGACGAATAAAGTTATTATATTATTAGAAAAATTTAAGCTATAATTAAAAGAACTTAATAAATTAAATAATTAATAATTAATATTCGATAAAGAGTAAAGATTCGTATTTTATAATAAAAACTAGTCCGTTAAATTTCTCTATTATACTACTCGGCGCGATATTCGATAGACTCTAAAAGTAAACTTTATAAATTATATTTTACTAACTCCTTTTATTATTAATATATAAATTATTATACTCTTTTACTCTACTACTTTTAAAATATCTACTAGATAATTAACTAAAGTAATATACGTCGCTAGTATAATATTAAGAGTAATAGTTATAATGACTATTTAATTTCCTACTTCTATAGTTACTACGCGTTAGTATAGGAGGTAAAAGTATAAGAGAACGAAGATAAGAAATATACTACTCCGGAGTAATAACTACCGATAATATATATATAATCGTAATAACGATAGAGATAAAGATCTTAAAACTTTATATAGTAATAATACTAAAATATTTTAAAAAAGAGTTTTAATCTTTTATACTATTTCTTCTAACTAGATAATTTAATTTCATAATCGATATAAATTAATTTAAAGTATATAATATTCGAAATTAATATAGCGAGCCTCTTTAATTTATTATTAATTATATAGGTTTAATTATACCTCGATATATTAAATATACTCTTTTTTTTTCGGAGTAATTAACGGGTTTAACTTAATATTCAAATATATTTTATTTATAACCGCGAATAGATAATAATCGAAAGCGTAATTATAAGGCTTTTATAATATATATATTATATAATTTAATAATATATATTCGTATTTATTTAATATTATAAATTATATAACCGACGATAAAGCCCGTAGGGCTTTATAAATAGAATTATAAATTAACTATATTAAATTATTTACGTCTTCCGTTATTACTACTACTATTATATTTATAACTCTATATTATATTTATAAATTCTATCTTTATTACCGACGAGGTATTTAAGATTTTTTCTTTATATAAAAGTATTTTTTCTCTCTTTAATACTATTTATTAAAGTATTACTTTCGGAATTTATATTATAATTTAATAACCTAAATCTATTAAGCCGTTAATATTTATTATTTTTTATAAATTTTCGCTCTTTCCGTATTTATTATACTCGAAATATTATATTATTATCGCTCTCTTTAGTTATTATTTAGTATTTCCGTATTCTATACTTTTATATATTATCTTTTTATATATATTATTATTTTAGTCTTCTTTATATACTTTATTCTTCTATAAATTCTTTTAGATTTCGTTCGTTTATATACTACCTTAAATTTTATAATTTTATATTATATCTTTATATACTCCCTTTTCATATATTTCATCCTTATAAACTTTATCTTTATATACTTTATATTTATAAACTTTTTCTTTTTATTTATTCTTTTATATTTAATATTTATACTTTTTTTTAATTAATCTTTTTTCTTAACTCTTTATTTATATTATATATTATTATATTTTATACTTTTATACCGGATTATTCTTATCTTTAAATATTAAAATATCTATATAAATTTTATATTTCTAGATTATATCTATTAAATAATTCTCCGCTCGTATTTTAAATATATTTTAACTAGTATATATTCCTTTATATTCGAACTCTAAAGAAAATAATAATTTAAAATTTAATAATTTTTTTAATTTTATTTTTGTAACTTTCTTATATTTTACTCGTCTTATTCCTAGATTATTTCTTATTTATTTTATTTATTTTTTAATATCTTTAACTCTACGCTCTTTATTTTTATTTTTATTTTTATTTATCTTTATTTAATTTTTTATAATATTTCTTTTATTTATATAACTCGCTAATATTTATTATAAATTTTTATCGTTATTCGTTTTATTTTAATTCTTAGTTCTCGATATTATTAATATATTTTATAAATTTTTATCGTCATTCTTTTTATTTATACTTTTAATTTACGAGCTCGTCTATAATAATAACGAGTATATATCGTCGTTTTTTATATTTTTATTCTTATATATTTAACTCGCTTATATTCGCCGCGAGTAATAATTTTAATTTTTTTAATTTTTATTTTTAATTTAATAACTTTTTTTCTTCTTTTATAAAAGTTTAATATTATTTATAAACTTTTATTAAATATTATTTTTATTTTTACTCTTATTTTTTAAATATATTAATATCGGATAAAAGTTTTTATTATTATTATTATTATTTTTACTTTTATCCTTTAAATATATCTATATTATTTATAAATTATTACTAGTATTATTACTTTTAATTTTCTAATATATTAACGTCGGATAAAAGTCTTTATTATTTTTATTTTTATTTTTATTTTTATTTTTATTTTTATTTTTATTTTTATTTTTATTTATAAAATTATTTATATTCTTTATAAGTTTTTACTAGTATTATTTTTATTTTTATTTTTACTTTTTAAATATATTTATATAAAATAAAAGTTTTTATTATCGTTATTCTCACTTTTATTTTTATTCTTTAATTATACCTATATTTAATATAAATTACTATCGATAAAGTTTTTATTTTTACTTTTATTTTTTAGAGAGAATTTTATAATCTTTAATATAATATAGTTAGCCTAGACCGAGGACCGCGCTTCGGTTAAAATATTAACGGAATCGTTATAAACGACCCGTTCTAAAACATAGACTAAGGAGTCTAATATTTATATAAATATTTAGGTATTAAACCTATATATATAATAAAAGTAAACGGAGGTAAGAATCTTTAAGGGCGTATTATCGATTGATTTAAATATCTTCGGATAGATTTAAATATAAATATAGTTATTAGGACCTAAAAGATAGTAAATTATATCTAAATAGAGTAAAGCTAGAGGAAACTCTAATAGAGACTCGTAGCGGTTCTAACGTATAAATCGATCGTCAAATTTGGGTATAGAGGCGAAAGATTAATCGAATTATTTAATAACTAGTTCCTACCGAAGTTTCCCTTAAGATAATAATAACGTTTTTAGTTTTATAAAATAAAGCGAATAATTAGAGGCCTTGAGATTAAAATAACTTTAATTTATTTTAAAACTTTAAATATATAAAAAGTTCTTATTATTTAATTAAATATAAATATTTGAATATACCGTTACTAGTAGGCCATTTTTAGTAAATAGAATTAACGATATAAAATAAATCGAACGCGAGGTTAAAATACCGGAATATATATTTATTAAATACTATTTTATAATATTTAAAGTTATTAAGGGACGGGATTAATATCTAGAGATTCATTAAATTAACGGCTAGGTTCATTAAACTATAATTTAGTTATAGTATAGGAGTAGGCTAAGATAAAAGATAAAGAACGAAAACTAGGGTAAGACTAGTTACTATCTAAATAAAAACTAGCGTACGGAGTATTTATTTATTTCCTATCCCGACTATATTAAGATAAAAATAGGGAAACTAGTTTAAATCTAAATTAAATCTAAGATAGGTTAGGCTAGGTTAAAGTAAATAAAATTATATTATAATAATAGCCCCCTCTTTAAGGTCGAGCTCCTACGAGATAAATAAATAATTAATTCGATTAATTAAATTTCGTAACCTTAAATCTTATTCGGAGTTACGAATTAATTAAGATAAAAGCGTATCGGAGTATTCGAGTTATTAATAATAACGGGTAAAGGATAAGACGAGGAATAGGCGGCGGTATATAAATAAGGCTAAGCGTTAGCGTTATTATCTATAAATAATAACGGCGGGGCTAGGCTATAGAGTACTATTTATTTATATAATAATATAAAGTATCGGTCGAAGTCGATATAGAACGATAACCGAGGGGACGATAACGGATAAAGAATAAATTATAATATAAACGGGGGTTAACTTTTTAAAAATCGGATTAAAATAAAGATAATAAAGGTTCCTTATATTAATACCTCTAAATAATATATAATAATTCGTAGAGGCCGGCGGCGCTAGGATTCGAGATATAATACTTATTAATAAATTATTAATAACGGGTAAGATAATAAAAGGGTTCTTATATAATAACGTAACCTTCTTAATTAACGTAATATTTTAATAAAAATAAACTATAACGGCGATTATATTTAGAATTTAAGATATCGTTAATATACTACTCTCGTTAATTATCTTCGGTAATTATAAATTCTCGGATAAACTAGACTTATCTAGGTAAAGGGTTATTAATTATTAATTATAATAAACTAGCGTAGAAAACGGGGTAAATTTTTATTAAATATAAAAAATCTAACTAGATTATAAAAGGATTATCGAAAACTTTAAAGACTCGGAAGAGGCCGATATTATAATCGTCGAGCTTAACTAAAGAGTATATAATATTTAAATTCTTAATATTTAACTATATTTAATCGTCTATTAAATATATTAAATATAAGCGCCTTCGTTAGTTAGCCGAGGATTTAAAGATAATTTAAACGATAAATATTCTATCGCGGAGATAGTCGTTTAAAACTTTTATTTATATTACGAATTTATCGGTAACGATTAAATAAATATATATTTAGGCGGTAAAATCTTAAAGTAAAGACTTAGTAAACTCGAAACCGATATATAAATATTAATTATAATTAACTAAAAAAGGCGAGGCTAGAGTATTAGAAGAATCGGTATTATTATTAGAAAACTCCGCTCTAAAGAGCTATTTTATTTAATTATTTTATATATAATTAATATATATACGGAGGTAGTATTTTATTATAATATTAAATTACTTAGTTTAATTATCCGTCTAAGAATAATACCCGGTAGATATATATTAATCGATTTTAAAACGTTTATATAAGGCCTTTTAAAACTCCGATATAAACTAAGATCCTTAATCCGAAATAAAGATATTTAATAATTTATAAAGTTTTTATATATTCTAGTAGAAAGCGTCGTAGGCTTCGTCTATTTTTATCGATATAATTAATACTAGGTATCGTATCTTAATTAAACGGTCTACGAAAACTAGGATATATCGATAAATAATTCTTATAAAGGTATAAACGGTAGGGGACTTATATAATCTATTAAGACCTCTTTCTAATATCGTTATAGGGGCGGTAATAAACGTAGTTATTTTTAAATACATTAACGGGAAGGCTTAGTTCTTCGGTATATATAATAATTCCTAACGAATCGCTAAATAGTAGTATAAACGTTAGGCTATTAATAGGCCCGATTAATTAATTCGTAATATTTAATACGACCTAGGTAATTACCCGCGATATTATTATAAACTAGCTAGATTAGACGAAGGCGTAGTTTATTAAAATTCGGAATATATCTCTTTCCTCGGAAGTAGAGAACTTTATCTTTATCTTCGTATTTAACGAGGGGAATTCCGCTATAATAACGCGTTCTAGAATATAGTATTTCTAGGATTTTAAATACGAATTAATCGGCTTAATTAATTATATTCTATAATTAATAAATCGGGGTATCGTATAGGTCTTTATCTAGATTAATAGGCTAGTCTCTATTTAATTTAGGCTCGTAGGACGTAAATAGAGTCTAAAATTCTAAATCGACGTCTATATCGGGGTTTATCGGGGTCGTATAAATTAATATAAAATATAACTAAAAAGATTAAATAAGAATCTTTAGATTTACTACCGATATAGTTAAAATAACTAGGATTAAAGCTAAGGTCGTTATATTTAGTAATATATTATAAATATAATCTTTAAGGACTTCTAGGGCTAGGTTTTTTCTTTTTAATATAATCTAATATTAATACTAATATCTAGGATTTAATTTATCCCTCTCTTTAAAGAGGTCTCCTAATCGACGTATTAATATATTAGGTTTATTATTTTCTTTACTAGGCCGGTAAGTAATTTTATAATTAAAACGGGATAAAAACTTACTTTACCTCGTTTAACGACGAGATAATACTTTAGATAAAATAAAATATTTAAGAGTCTTATAATCCGATATTACTTTAATAAAAAGAGTAGATCCCTTTAGTTTAAAGCGCTATTCCTTAAATATACAAACGATTATTATAAACTCTTTATTATAAATCTTATAATTATACTCGGTAGGGTTATATTTCTTTAAAAAATAAATAATAAAACGAAGGACGTTTTAATCGTTATACTAGGATAGGACCCCTTTAGATATATAATTAAACGTATTTATTTCTATTATAATTTTATAGTTAAGGTCGAAATAAACTAGGATAATATTAGAGGTAAAAACCTTCTTTAAGGTATTAAAAGTTATTTAATATCGAGTACTCTACTCGAAGATAGTACCTTTTTTAATTAAGGCTATAAGTAGTATAACGAGTTTATTAAACCTATAAATAAAACGCCGATAGAAGTTAACGAATCCTAGGAAATTTTAAACGTCCTTAATATTAACTAGTTATAGTTAATTTAAAATAGTATTAATTTTCTTTAAATTTATTTTAATCTCTTTAATAGTAATAATTAATCCTAGGTATATAACTTCCTTAATATAGAAATCGTATTTAATAATATTTATTTAGAGCCCTACTTTACGGAGCTTTTAAAGGATATATTTAATATAGATTTTATACTCTTCTTTAATATCACTATAGATTAGAATATCGTCGAGGTATATAATATAAATCTTATCAAGAAATTTATAAAGAGTATTATTAATATAATACTAGAACGAGGTAAGGTTATTATATAATCTAAATAATATAATAAGATATTCGAATAAACTGAATCGGGTATAGAATATTATAAATTCTTTATCGCCCTCCCTAACGCGGAGGCGATTAAAAATAAATATAATATCTAATTTAGAAAATACCTTAGTACGATTTAATCGATTTAAAGTTTCTAAGATTAGGGGTAAAGGGTATTTATTCTTTATAATAATAATATTAAACCCTCGATAATTAACGTAGAAACGTAGGCCTCTACTAGGTTTCTTTACGAATAAAATAAAAAACGCGGTATAAAACCGACTAACTCGAATAAAACCTTTATTAAGATTCTTATTTAGGTAACAGCGGAGTTCTAGAATCTTATTACGATTTATATTATATAAACTAGATAACGGAGGTTATAACCCTTCTTTAAATTTAATAATATAATTATATAACCGATACGGGGGTAAGATATTAATATCTTTTTTTAAAAAAACGTTTAGGAATTTATAGTACCGCGTAGGTAAAATCGTAGTTAAGTTAATATTCTTATTATTTTAATAAACTTAAAACTCTTTTTAAATAATAACGGCGGCGAGGTAAAGCTCTTTATTTATTTTAAATATAACTCGGTTCTAAACTTAATCGTAAATATTTAATTTAAGGTTTTAATTAAAGCGGGGTTTAGATTTATAATATCTAGATTCTTAACGAGGCTAGATACTTAGGGTCGAGATTTTTTCTAGAATACCTAAAAATCGATCGATTTCTATAAATAATAAACTAAATATAGTTTACTCGTTAAGTATAATAAGCCGGGTAAATAATCGAGATCTTATCTCGTATATATTAAGAGTAGTTAAGTACTAGGTTCGTTATTTATAATACTAGAATTTAAAACGAAGCGAGGCTAGGTTATAATACCTAATTTTAAATATCTTTCCTTATTTAATAATAGTAACGATATAATTATAGTCGTTATTATAGCTAGTTTCTATAGGAATAAATAATTAGGACTAGGGCGGGGAAGACTCCTTTTAAATTTAAATTTATTATTAATAAACCTAGAACTAGAGTAATTCCTTTAGAGTTCTAGGTTATTTTATATAAATATTAAACTAGGTTTAAAACTAAATTTACTTCTAATAAACCTAGGACTAGGTTAACTCTTTTTAAATTAAAATTTACTTTTTATAAACTTAGGATTAAATATACTACTAATAAACCTAAAGCTAAAATAACTTCTCTCAAGTCGGAATTAATTATTTAATAATAATATTATCGTCTATAAATAACGACGGCTCTTTATATACTAGCGACTCTTTTTAAATCGGGGCTTACCTTATACGGGTATCGGATAAAATTAAAAATTAAGATTCTTAAGTCTAAAAGCTTTTTTAAAATATAAAAAAAAATTTATCTTCCGCGAAGACTTTTATAAAATTAAGAGTATAATTTCTTAAGTAAAAATATAAGGCGAAGGTCAAGGAATTATTTAAAAAATCGGTAGTAACTTTATAATAATAGAGGTATAATAGGCCGATTATAACGGGGTATTAATTAAACTTAATAATAAAAAAAACTATTCGTTCTTAATAATTATAAATATTTAAAATTACTTCTACGATATAAATAATACATTTTATAATAATAAGTATATTATTAAAGAGTCGGATAATATAAAGATAACGAAGAAGGCGAAGGGGTAGATACTAGGTATATATAAAATTATAATCGATAAAAAGGTAGCCGGATATACTAATATTAATTAAAACTTTAATTTAAATTCGGGATTAATTATTCCGTAGTTAATAAGAAATAATTATATATTTATTACGAAAAGTAGGGTCGGTTTTAAAAAGCTATATAATAGACTTAAATAAAAACTTAATTAATAACGAAGGTAAATTAAACGATATAACCGATAAGTAAAAAGGTATATATAGGGTTCTAAATACCTATAATCCTAATATACGATTTTATACTAGGACTATTCTTTTCCTACGTCTAAAGTAACTCTTTTTATAACGCTCTCGTCGTCGTTAATAATAATTATAATATTAAATCGGAGGCTAGCTAGCTTAATTAAATAAACTCTTATATTATATTTAAATAATTTATAATAGAAGTAAAGCCTTTACTTCTTATAGATAATTTTAATAACCGGGGTTCTCGTTAATTTACCTTTAATAATAATTTAAATAGAATCGAGGTTCATTAACTCTTTAAATAAAAAAGTTAAGACTACAATAACGGGGATAAAAATATTCGTTATAATAAAGCGGGCTATAAGGGTAGAAACTAGTAAAGATATAATAAACCTCCTCGAGGTTTATCCTAATCTAGTAGGAGTAGTACTTTAATAAGATAAATAGTATTTAATCTACTAGAGTTCTTAATCGATTTCGGAGTATATACGGACGTATTTATCGAAGGTATATAATCGTTAGTTATTAACTTTCCTCTAGGAGATAAAGACCTATTAAATAATATAATTAATATTATATTTTATAGCGTTAATTAAGGATTCGTCTTTTATTCGAGAATGTTCTTTTTTTTAAATAATAAAGTTAAAATACTCGTTAAAAAGTATAAAGTCTTATTTAAATTCCCGGATATAGTTCCGAGTATCCTCTTATTTAAACGGGTTATTATATATTTCCCGTAGCTTCTTTTATTAATTAATAAAACTAGTTAAAATATAAAGACCCTCTTTTTAGTAACGGTTTATTAAATTAAAGACCTTTTTATTAATAATTAATTTAAACTTTATATAAACGATCTTATTATTATCGGTAGAGTAACGGTTATAATTAATATATATCTACTATATTAATATTTACTCTTAAATATCTAATTTATCTTAATCCCCTTTATATTCCGAGATATCTAGGAGCTTTTCGGATTTAGGAGGCGTTCGAGATCGTAAAGAGATAAATTATTAAGTATTTAAAGGGGAAAATAAACGTAGGCCTATAATAATAATATTATTAAGAGTATTCTTATCGAATACCTAAGGCGGGGGCTAAGGTATAGTTTAAATTATAATAAATACGACCTAAGCTATTACTTAAACGATAATATAAATTAAAGACTACGTATCTAATATAGGAGGAGGAGGACGCGTAGATAAGGATAAAGTATTTCATAAAGAATTACTCTCGGCTTAAATATATAAATAATCGAAGGTATTAAGAAAACTAGTAGAATTATTCTAAACTTCGGCGAGGAACTATTATACGCGGTCTTTAGGGTTAAGGTATTAATTCTTTATAATAATTATTTTAATACTAGGGAGTATTAACTAGATAGTTAATTTTTTATAATATTAAGAAATAGGATTAATATCTAAAGATTTATTAAATTAACGGCTAGGTTTATTAAACTATAACTTAATTATAATATAGGAGTAGGCCAAGATAAAAGATAAAGGATAAAAGTTAGGGTAGGGCTAGTTATTATCTAAATAAAAATTAGTGTATAGAGTATTTATTTATTTCCTATCCCGACTATATTAGGATAAAAATAGGGAAACTAGCTTAAATCTAAATTAGATTTAAAATAAATTAAATTAGGTTAAGGTAAATAAGGTTATATTATAATAAAAGCCCGAAGTCCCTAGAGGCCCGGGTTAGTTCTTCGGGGTAGAATTATTAATTTATATAAAATTATAACGAGGATACTTTAACCGCGTTATTTATAATCGTCGTAGGACGGTTTATAGGTTAAATAATAATTAACCGGGAGAATAATCTCTCTAGCTCGAGATATAATTAACTTTAAAACTATATATTTTAGAATTCCGTTATAAAAGTTATTACTTTATCTAGATAGCCGGATAATAGTTATAAAAATCGGAAATTACTAAAGAGTAATTTATATACGCGATAATAACTCTATAAGATTAAAGCGCTTATTATATATTTCTAATAGATATATAATTTACTTAGAGTATATAAACGAAATCGTTCTTCGCTCTATTATTTAAAATTCGTAGAATAAATTATTAACCCTTTAAATTCAACGACTTAATCACGAGCCTATTTATTACTATCTTTAATATCTAGGTCTATAGACTAAACTAAATAAGACTCTTTATCGAGTTTTTAATATAGTCGAGTCTATACCCGTAAAGATATAGTATAAGGAAGGGGGTCGTCGAGAGGTAGTAGTAATATATTAAAATACCCTCTCTATACTACCTTGAGTTCTAGCCTAAACTTAACTATTATCTAGTTTTAACGCGTTCGCGTATATCTCTTTTATAAAAGTTAACTTCGGGGACGTAAATTAAATTAGCGGTATAATTTAAAACTCGATACTTAAATATATTCTTAATAACTCGAACCATTAAGGCGGCGTTCTTTACTTTTACGATATAATAATTTACTAGTTAAATAAATTAGCGTTGAAAATAAATAGCGCTTAAGCGTGTTATTTATACCTCGCCGCTAGGGTAAAAACGATACCCTAGCGAGTAGATAGACGTAGAGGTTAGTAAAGAAGTTTTAAAAATAATCCTAAATAGAACGACCCCTAGTATAAATCTTAGTAGTAGTAGTAAATATTTAAATAAAAACTTTAAGGACTAAAATAGAGAAAGATTCTATATAAATAATATTTGGATATAGATTAGTCGATTCTAAAAGATAAAGAAACTCCGTTTTAAAACGCGTATTTATATACCGTCCCTCGAAAAGAAAACCGGTTAATATTCCGGTACCTAGATATAGATTTTCCACGATAATATAACTAAATACGAAGACGTCGGCGGGGGCCTCGGGAAGAGTTATTTTTTCTTTTTAATAATTTATTACTCTAAAATCGATTTATCTAGAATTAAAGTTTAACGGCCGGTAGAGTATTATATTTTAAATATATTTATATCGGATAAAAGTTTTTATTATTTTTATTTTAGTTTTTATTCTTTTTCTATAAAATTATTTATATCCTCTATAAACTTTTATTAATATTAGTTTTATTTATATATTTTTTTTAAACTCGCTTATATCGGATAAAATCTTTTATTATTATATTATTATTATTTATATAAAGGTATTTTTTATTTAAAATAGAGGCCTTTATTTCTCTCCCTCTCTCTCTTTATTTTATATTATTATATCTTTTATTTATTTATTATTTATCTTTATATATTTAGCCCTTTAAATTAAATCTTTTTATAACGAATTAACCGATTAAATTAAATAAAAAGCCGGGGATAATAATTCTCCTATCGTTATAATAAAATAATATTATAGGTTAAAATTATCTAGTATTTTATAAAATTTTAAATATATAGATTTAAACTTAAAATAAAATATAATACCCTCGGATCATTTATCTTTATTATTATATAAATAAATAATATATAAAAATTTACGGTCCTCTTCGTAATTTTAAATATATAATATTTAATATATTTTTTTTAGATTCCCCTAGATTATTTATTATAAATATAAATTTATCGTTTTCTTTTATTATTATTAAATCTATTAATTTTAAGAATTATTTTAATATAGTAATCTCGGACGATTTAAATTTAAAATAATTAATAAAATTAATTATTTTACACGATATTATAATATTTATTATAATTTTTAATTTTATTAAAAGATACTTCCTATTAAACTTTTTTAAAACTTTATAATAATAATATATAACGAAATTATATAATTATATCGGTAAATCGAAAATCGGCTTTAATAATTTAGAGTTATTAAATATTTTATTTTAAATATTTAAAATAAACTTAAAGTATTTAAATAACCCCGAGTATTTAAAATCGTTATAAAATAAATATCGGGCTCTCTATAAATATAATTTAAATTTAAAACTTTAAAAGTTTTAATTTTAGAAAATTATATAATTTACTACCTAAAATTTTAATATTCTATAATCGCCTCTATCGACGATAGCGACTACGCTGCGGAATAGGGAAGGGAATTTTGACTTTTTCGAAAATCGAGGGAGGGAATTTAAAAAATTAGGATAAATATTAATATAAAAAAAATTCCCTTCTCTAAAAAAGGGAAGAGAATAGAGTTAAAAAAACCGATTCCCTTTTTTATTCCGCAGCGTAATAGCGACCCCCTAGAATAATTTTAATATTAGTAAATTTTAATCCCCGGAATCGATCGATTTAGGCGAAATCCTTACGGGGGTAATATATAAATTATATATTAAAATATATATTACGGGTTTAGAGGTATAATAATAATAATTATAAAAATATAATAACGATAAAACTATAACTATAAATAGAATATATTATAATTATAAATAGAATAAAGTTATAGTTATAAATAGAATAAAACTATAATTATAAATAAGGGTTATAGATAGAGGTTAAATTAATAATATACCCCTAATTTAACGCCCGTTAATAGTAGTTTTAAATTTACTCGATATATACCCGAATAATCTTAGGCCCCTTAACTATATATCTCGGGCGTATTTTAATTAGTAGATAAATATTATATTAAAGACTCCTAGGGCGGCCGTTAAATACTTTAAATTATAATTAAATTATTTTTTATTTTACTAATATATTAATATTCTAGATTTATTCGACGAGCGGAGTTTATTAATATAGATTTAAATATAATTTTTATTTTTTATATTAAAGCCGAGTCTATATTTCAATTTATATTAATATAAATTTTATATATTCTAATAAAGAGAGTTTCTTAAAGACTTATATATATTAATTATTTTAAATAATTAGTTTATATTTTAAAATATTTAATATTCTTAAAAACTCGAGTAAAAAAGAAATTAAATTTTTAAAAGATTATAATTTAATCTAGATCTCTTTATATTTTTATTAATTAAAATAATAAAAGATTTCTCTCCCTAGTAATTTACTACGTAGAATCTTAATATTTAATATTAATATTTATAGCGCGGTAAACTATAATACTTTTATAATAATTTATTTTATTTTAATTATCGCGGTTACGCTACGGAATAAAGAAGGGAAGGGAGCGGAAGAGAAGAAATAAAAATTACTAGAGAAGAGAAGGGATTCTTTATTATTCTCTTCCTCCCTACTCTCCCTATAGGGCTACTCTTATATATAGCTATATATACGCGTATATATACCCTATATATACCTCTATATATAGTTATATATATATATATATATACTCTATATATACCCCTATATATAGTCTATATATACGTGTATATATACCCTATTACTATCTTTATATAGTTTATATATATATTTATATATACCTTAATACTGTTTCTATATAGTTTATATATATATTTAAGTATACTTTATTACTACTCCTATATAGCCTATATATATATATATATATACTTTATTATTACTCCTATATAACCTATATATACCCCTATATATAGTTATATATACGTATATATATACCCTATTACTACTCCTATATAGCCTATATATACCTCTATATATAATTATATATACGTGTATATATACCTTATTATTACTCTTATATAGCTTATATATACCCCTATATATAATCTATATATACGCGTATATATACCCTATTTACTACTTTTATATAGTTTATATATACCCCTATATATAGTTTATATATACGTGTATATATATTTTATTTACTACTCCTATATAGCCTATATATACCTCTATATATAAATATATATAAGTGTATATATATTTTATTACTACTTCTATATAACCTATATATACCCCTATATATAGTTATATATACGTGTATATATACTCTATTACTACTCATATATAGTTTATATATACGCGTATATATACTCTATTAAGTAGTATAAAGATTAGGATAATTAAGAAAGCGGTTAAGAAATACTAAACTTTATATCTAATCTAGACTAGCCTCTTAATACTAGCTATATATAGTTTATAGAGGTAAGAATAAACTATATATACCTCTATATATAATTTATAAATATATATATATATATTTTATTACTACTCTTATGTGGCCTATATATACGTGTATATATACTTTATTATTACTCTTATATAGCCTATATATACCCCTATATATAGTTATATATACGTGTATATATACCTTAATACTGCTCCTATATAGTTTATATATATCTTTATATATAGCCTATATATACCCTATATATAGTTATATATACGCGTATTCATACTTTATTAATACTCTTATATATAGCCTATATATGAGTTTATTACTATTTTAAAATATGGCTCATTCTTACCTATATATCGTTTATTACCGTGTATATATAGGTTATTACTACGTTAATCCAAATTAGGTATAAAGTTTAATATTTTAACTACTTTCCTAATTATCCTATTCTTTATACTATTTAATAGAGTATATATAGAGGTATATATAGGCTATATAGGAGTAATAAATAGAGTATATATAAAAGTATATATAGGCTATATATAGGGGTATATATAAATTATATAAAAGTAATAATAGGGTATATATAAGTGTATATATAAACTATATAAAAGTAGTATTAAGGTATATATACGTATATTTATAAACCATATAAGAGTAATACTAGGGTATATATACGCGTATTTATAACTATATAGGAGTAGTAATGGGGTATATATACACGTATATATAATTATATATAAGAGTATATATAACTATATATAGAGTATATATAAGTTATATAGGAGTAGTATTAAGATATATATACACGTATATATAATTATATATAGGGGTATATATAGGCTATATAAAAGTAGTAATAAACTATATATAAACGTATATATAAACTATATATAAAAATATATATAGGCTATATAGGAGTAGTAATAGAGTATATATATATATATATATAAACTATATATAGGGGTAGCAATAGAGTATATATATATATATATATAACTATATATAATAGCCCTATAGGGAGAGTAGGGAGGAAGGGAATAATAAGGAATCCCTTCCCTTCCCTAAATTAAAGAAGGGAATTATTTTAGATTTATCCTTTCTCTTCCCGACCCCTTCTTTTAGGGAAGGAAAGGGAAGGGAAAGTAATCTCTATTTTATTCTATAACGTAATCGCGGTTTTATTTTACTAAAATAAAATAAATTAAAATTATTTAATACAACGAAGATAATATATAATTTCCTAATAATTAATAAATATATTTATAAGGTCGGCGCCGGAATATATATTTAATTATATTTTATCGCGAATATTTTATATAAAATATTAATTCTTATTTTAATTAAAAGTATAAACATTTTTAAAAAAATACAAAAAATAAGGGTAAATTCCTTATACTAAAATAATTATTTTTAATTTCTAAATCTATATAGAGAGAGATAAATTTATTATTATATTTCTAAATTAAATTATTTTTAAAATTAATAATTATATATCTTTTAATAAATTTTACCGTTAAAGTATTTCTCTTCGTTTATACACTCTTTTATATTAAAGAAAATTAATATAATTAAGATTTAAAATAAAAGAGATTATAAATTTTTTTCTTTTTCTTTTTAATATAAGTAATAAGAACTCGTTAATTATTATTATATTTTTTAAAGGAGATCTCTTAAATTTATTTTTCTAAAAACTTTAAATACTTTAAGTTAAATTAATTAAATATTTATTTATTTAAATTAATTTTAGACCTAGGCGATTTTTCTTCAAAAAAATTATTTAAAAAAGTCCGAGAGTATTAAAATTAAAATAACGGGTTTAAAGTATTAAAATTAAAACAAGGAACTAGAATAAACAAGAAATATTAATAAAATATAAATATTTATTAAAATATATATTTATTTATCCTAGGAGGTTTGTTTACAGCCGATTCTTTTAGAACTTTTAATATAACGTAATTATTATTAATTTAATACTAGTTTATCTTAATTGTTTTTAAACCCTAGAAGAATTCTCTTAGGATAAACTCTTAAAAATAAATAAAATATTAAATAACGAATTAAATTAATATATTATACCGAGCCGAAGCGAAATACTAGAATTAAATAGGTATTAAAAATAAAATATTAGAATTAAAATAAATAACTAGAATGAGAGTAGATAACTAGAACTAAAGTAAAGTAATAAAAAATAAAATAATAAAATAATAAAAGATAACGATATTTTTAACTAATAAATAAAGAGATTATAATTATATAACGAGGAATAAAATTATATATTAACTATAATTAAATAATTATCCAAACGACTATTTAACCTAGGTATCGTTATTATTTTTTTATAATAAAATTATAAAAACCCCGGTAATATACTCTTTTTATAAACGATATATTATTAGGCGAGATATTTATAATCTTCAATATATATTTCTCTTTTACTAAATCGTATATATTAAACCTAATTTTATAGGTAAATAAATATCGATTATATATATAAATATTTAGATATTATTAAACGAATCGTATTTTAATTCTTTTGAATACGTTTTATATATAAATAAAGTACTATTTATAAACTAAGGCCTAAATATATATATAATAAAAATATTTTTAATTTTATAGGCGGTGATATTCGTTATCTTATATTTAATAAAGTCCGACTCTATTTTTATAATTATAATTCGAGTAACGTCGTTAAACGCCGGCTAAAAGATAAATATAATAATAATTCTATTTATAATTATAATTCTTAATTAGTTTTAAAATAATTTTTATATTAAGGTTATAATTAAAATAAAAATCTTAATATTAATTAAAACCTCTTTAATAATAATAATAAATATTATATTTTATAAATTTAAACGTCTAGCCGCTTCCGTAATAATTATTTTAATAAAATTATATTATATTTAATAAAACTTATTTAATTTAAAAGATAAAGTTCTCGCGATTAAAAAATACTTAAATTATAATTATAAAAAGAACTATCTCTTTTTAGTATATAATAATAGATTCTTATATAAGTATTTTAACTCGGCGGAAATCAAGGCCTCCTTTTATTATAATAAATCCTCCCGTATCTTTACGTTATTTTATATACTCGAATATATTTTATAATAAATTTAGATATATTCTCTTTTCCTTAATTAATAGTTAGAAGCCGATTATTTTTTATAATATAATTAAATTAACGCCCGAATAATTTATTATAAACGTAGTTTAAAATTTAAATATATCCTAGAATATTTTCTTAAACTTAAATAACTTTATAATTAGATTTACGTTTTTATTATATTAAATATATTAATCTTAAATACTAATTCGAAAAACTTAAAAATAAAAAATGTCTAATTTATTATATTAATTCAAGTAAATAATTTAATAATATATATTTAAATAAAAGGAGTAATAGGGCTTTTAAATTAGAGTTAAAAATTATATTTAAAAAATAATTAAATTCGGATATAATTTCTTTAACGTAATAAGGCTTCTATTTTAAATAACTTTAAATATATTTATTTTTAAAATATCTAAATCTTAATGATAAAATCTTTTTTTAGGAGTAAAAACTTTAGCTTTTATAAATATTTATAAAAAATCTAATTATATTAGTCTTTCTTTTAAATATAATAAATCTAATTATACTAAAATTAAAATATTATTAATATATAGTTAACTATTTTATTAATCTAGAGAGTTAATTATTCTTTCCTTTATTTATATAATTGAAAGTATTTATTAATAGTATTAAACTTAGAGTAATATTCCGAATTTTATCGCCGATAACTAGCTTTATTTTGAATTAACTAGTTTTTAATTTAATCGGGCTAGAAAGGATATCGAAGAGATATATTAATTTCGGTATATAATTCCAAAAATATAAACGAAGCTCGGCGAGAGTATTAACGAAAAAATTCTAAACGTTATTTAGAATTTCGGTCTAAAAACTACTATAGATTAGTCGATATCGATTAAATCTTATTATTTATATTTATTTAGATCCCGAAATACTTTTAAAAACGAGTAATATTCGAATATAATATAATATTAAAGTGAGGAGTATATTATGGAATAGAGTAGAGATTATTTTCCCTTCCCTTCCCTTCCCTAGAGGAAGGGGTAGGGAAGGGAAGGGATAAACCCGAAATAATTCCCTTTCTTAATTTAGAGAAGGGAAGGGATTCTTTATTATTCTCTTTCTCCCTTCTAAAGTAGGGCTGACCCTATATATAATCTATATATACGTATATATATATCTTATTACTACTCCTATATGGTCTATATATACACCTATATATAATTTATATATATGTGTATATATACCCTATTACTGCTCCTATATAATTTATATATACGTGTATATATACTCTATTACTACTCCTTTATAACTTATATATATATTTATATATACCCTATTACTACTCTTATATAGTTTATATATATATTTATATATATCTTATTACTACTCCTATATAGCCTATATATACCCTTATATATAGTTATATATACGTGTATATATACCCTATTACTACTCCTATATAGTTTATATATACGTGTATATATACCTTATTCGCTACTCCTATATATGATTATATATATATATATATATACCCTTATATATAGTTTATATATACGTGTATATATACTCTATTACTACTCCTATATAGTTTATATATACCTTTATATATAACCTATATATAAGTTTATTACTATTTTAAAATATGGCCTATTCTTACTTATATATTATTTATTACTCCGTGTATATATAGGCTATTACTACGCTAGTCTAAATTAAATATAAAGTTTAGTATTTTAACTACTTTATTAATTATCCTAGTCTTTATACTATTTAATAAAGTATATATACGTGTATATATAAGCCATATATGGGGGTAGTAATAGGGTATATATATACATATATATAAACTATATATAGGGGTATATATAGGCCATATAAAAGTAATAATAAAATATATATACGCGTATATATAACTATATATAGGAGTAGCGAATGGGGTATATATACGCGTATATATAAACTATATAAGAGTAGTAATAGGGTATATATATATATATATATAAACTATATATAGGGGTATATATAGACTATATAGAAATAGTAATAGAGTATATATAAATATATATATAAACTATATAAAAGTAGTAATAAGGTATATATATATATATATATAAACTATATATAGGGGTATATATAAACTATATAGAAATAATAATAGGGTATATATAAGCGTATATATAAACTATATATAAGAGTATACATAGGCTATATAGGAGTAACAATAGGGTATATATAGGCGTATATATAAACTATAAATAAAAGTATATATAAACTATATAAAAGTAGTAATAAGGTATATATATACGTATATATAACTATATATAAACGTATATATAGGCCATATAAGAGTAGTAATAAGGTATATATATATATATATATAGGCCATATATAGGAGCAGCGAATAAGGTATATATATATATATATATAAACTATATAAAAGTAGTAATAGGGTATATATACGCGCATATATAAACCATATATAAAGGTATATATAGGGTATATATACGCGTATATATAACTATATATAAGGGCAGCCTTATAGGGAGAGTAGAGAAAAAGAGAATAATAAATAATCTCTTTTTTTCTTTAATAATCCTTATTCTTTCCCTTCCGCTCCCTTCTTTACTAGAAGGAAAGGGAGCGAGGGTTATTCCTTTCCCTTCCCTTCCTTATTCCGCAGCGTAGCGAGGAGAGCGAGAGAAGAGAATTAATTTTAAATTTTGAATTAAATAACTCCTTCCTATTTTTATATCTTTAAATTAAACTAAACTTCTTTAAATATAGATCGTTCGGTAGGGTTAATAGATAAATCCTATTTTTTTATCTTTAAATATATTTCAATTATTATAATTTTAAGAGATTTAGTTATTATACCTCCGGTTTAGAATATTATATATTTAAATTAATTTTAGAAAATATTCGTCTCTTTATTAATTAATAAAGTAAAATAAGCGCGTAAGAAATATTAAAAAATAATATTAATTAGTCCGAGATATTCTATCTAAATATTTATTATATATAGGTAATTTAATAAATTAAATAATAATTATATAATCTCTTCTAGTATTAATATATAGTAATAAATAACGACCCCCTTTAAGGCGACGAAATATTTAGGATAAATAATTACCGTTATTATTTAAACAAGACGAGAAACCCGTTTATATTCTATTTAGATTTTATTTCTTTAGAGATAATAATTAGCGAAGCGCTCTAGGTACTTCATTTATAAATATAAAAAGAACGATTTAAAAAAGTTAAAATATTAGTTTTTATTACCGTAAAATTCAACTACCGAGTACTATTTTTATTTTAATTTTGAAACCGCTTTTATTAACGTTAATAGTTTAAGTTTCGATTTTTTTAATTTATAATTTCCTTTATTTCACTTATATAGAGTCGAGACTAAATATATAAAAGCGAGAAATAATATTAACCTATTATAATTTTAAAGTTTTCGGATATAATAAATTCTTTAATATAATTTACTCGCTAATCTTTTAAAGAGATTTTATTAATAATAACTCAATATAAAATACCTTTAAATTATCCGCCTCGATCGGCGCTCCGTTAACGACTTTATTTTAATTAAAGTATTTTATATTCTCTAAAATATATATCCCGTAGTCCGAGTTATTACTTTATTAATATAAACTCTAGAAACTTATTAATCGATTAAATTTATAAAATAAAAAAGTATATTTACGCCTTTAATAAAAGGATTTTATATAAAATAATCTTAAACGAGTTTTTTACTAACTCGCTTTATTTATATTTCTATAAATTTATAATAACCGCCTAGGTAGTACCTAAATAGTAAGTTATAATAATTTATAATTCGAATTAAAATATCTATTATAATTAGGATCTAGTAATCGCTAGAGTTATACGGAATAATTATATATATATATTTCTATCCGATTAATTATATAGGCCCGTCTAGTATATTCTTTCTCTTTTCGGTGTTATTTATATCGAATTCCGTATATTTATTATATAAGATTATTATAGATTCGCCCTATCCGAAAAGCGATAATATATATATAGACGGGGATATCGAAAATTAATTCGAGGGGAGAAAAATATTTGAATTTTCTTTTACTTCTTCTTTAATTCTAATTCTAAACTAGAGATTAGAATAATTACTAATAAAGATTAATTTAAACTTAACTTTTTTAATTACTTTATTAATAATCTCCGTTTTTAATTAAAAATTAAAGTTATAAAAAAGATATTAAGAACTTTATTATACTTTATTTTTTAATAAAAAAGATTCGTATATAGTAAAATCTCATACCTAGTAGTCGTAATCTATTCCGAATATATAATTAATTACGGGCTTAGAAAATACCCTTAGAGGAGTATTATTATTAATATATATACTCTTTCTATTATTCCGATATACCGCCGGAATTAGTTTATTCTTAGATTTATACCTGGGATTATTTATAATTAATAATAAATTAATAATTAAAAGGATATCGGGTATTAAATCCGTATCTTTATTAATAATTCTTATTTTCGTTTCGTTTCGTTAATATTATAATAAAGAATAATATTAGGTTATAAATATTTAATATAAATATTTATTTTCCCTCTTCTTCTCCGTTATTCTTCGACTCTCGACGTATATTTATAATATAATATAGTTTCTCCGGAAATAAAAGTAGTCTCGCGCGCGCGATTTTAATTTATAAAATAACTATAATAAAAGTACCTAAAGGAGTTAAGATTATTATATAATTAAATTATATTATAATTCTTAGAATCGATATTAATATTTAAATTAGTCTTTACTTTTAGTTTATCTAGATTTTAAATATAATATCTTTAGAGTTTTCCGGATCTTTAAAGAATTCAAAAAAATCGATATATATTCGTTTAAACTAGATCTTCGGATTTCGCTTTATTCCTAATTTCGATTAAGTATTTATATAATTCTTTCCTCTTTTTTTCATTATCGAGTATTTCTCTTTTAAAGAGACCTCGAACTATTTTATAAAAATTGATTTTAAACTAAAAGTTCTAAAAGATTATTATTTAAAGATAATTAAAAGTATAAATTAATATTTATTAATATATTATAATTATTATTTATCCCGGCGTCTACGAATATAATAATTCGATTAACTCTTTTTATAATATTAGCGACCTCTTATTATTTTTATTTTATATCGTTTATAATATCTCTCGATATTAATAGATATCTCTAAAGTAAATAATTTAAAGAGAAATACTTAACGGATTTATTATTAAAAAGGATTCGATATTATCTATATCGGTATTATATATTAATATATATAATAAAGTATTTTACGAATCTTTTTAAATAGATATTATAGGATTCGTTATCGAGGAAATCTTATTATCTAAATTTATTTAAATACTAGGAGTCGTAATAATATTAATTTTATTTTATAAATATATAATTCGAGCGGAGACTAGCTCTATTTTATCATTTAATAGAGTCCTATTAAATATAGTATTTAATTATAGATAAAAAACTAAGGATTATAAAATCTTTTTACTCTCTCGCTTCTTTTTAAAGAGTCGCCGAATCTCTATTTAAAGAATATTAATAATTTCACGATTTATATTCTTATTCTTTTTAGAATTTAATTTCTTTAATAAACTCTTAAAAAAGTATTTAAATTAAGAAGAAATTTAATAAACTTTCGAAAAATATATTTTAGATAATTTTACTTTAAGAATTCAAGTATTTATTATAAATATTAAGATATATATAAATAATTCTTTTTTAAGGGAATCCGAAAGTTTCTAAATATTTTCGATAAATAAAAAACTCTAAATCACGTCGATTTAAATTCTTTATTTATTTATAATAATATTTATAATCGGCTCTAGATATTAGTATTTATAATAAGAGCCTCTTTCGAATAATAATATCTAAAAGCGAATTATTACTCTATATTTATTATTAATATAATTTAATACTATCGATTTATTTATCCTATAGTAAAAAGTTGAGGAAAAGATAAAAAAAGTAAAATACCTTAAATTATATAAACTACTAACGAGAAAGAGTAATTAAATTAATTAATTATTTAATATAAAGATAGAATATTAAATATAAATAAAATATATTAAAGATAGTTAAAGATTATTATTTCTAAAATAAAGCCCATGTAAATAAAATTATAAAATATATATATAGTTAATCTAATAGTCTACCTACGCTATTTAGAGATTTAATTATACGCGCGGGTTTTAAAATACTCTATAACTAACTATAAATACTAGCGAGAAAAATAAAATAATTTTATACTATATTTATTTAATAATATTAGTATTAATAATATTTTACGAAATCTTTAAACGCCCTTCGATATTAAGGTTTTTAAATTCATTATTATTTTTAATATTTAAAACGTAGTTATTAACGTAGGCGATTTTATCTTCGTTAATTCTAAAATCGTTCTTTAGAATCTAGACGATAGGGTTATAATAGTTAATAACTTTATATTTATACCTACGCCGATCTATTACGTTAAGTTCGTTCTATATAAACTTATTAATATTTTCTTAAAAATTTTAAAGGATTTTCTTAAAAGGTTTTATTTAGTTATAATAAATATACCCTAAATATCGTAAATAATCGAGCGTAGGTATTAAAGAATAATTCTAATTCGATTATCTTTCTTTATTCTACTTATCTTCGGAGAAAGTAAATAGATATCTAAAAATTAAAAAGAAATATTTCCTAGAAGTAGTTAATAAATAATTATAACTTAATTAAATACTAGTAAAAAAACCCCGATTATTACGAATAAATAGGAAAAGATTTATTAGGTATAACTTTATTATATAAACCTCTATAAAGAGTTACTCTAAAGTAATCGAATAACGTTAATCTCTAATATTATACAAAAAACCCGATATATAAAGTAGGTTATAACGGAATACGAATTAAAATAAATTAAAGATAATAATATTAATCGAGAGTATAAAAGAAGCGATAATTGAATATATTAAATTTAAATTATTAGTAGAGGCGTCGGTAAAGGTACGAGCGTTTTATTAATTTATATAAGGTTTATATAAAGAGGGTAGAAAATACCCTATCGAATTTCTAATAAATCTTTTTATCTCTTTTATTTTTATCTCGGTATATAATTCGTCTAGGGAGCGAGAATAAACTAGTTAATTAAACTCTCGGATTATAAAAAAATATTTATATTTACTAAAAGACCTTATAAAGTACAATAAAAGAAAAAGTAGTTACTCGCTTTAAGAAAGTTTCTAGTTAATAATAAAAGTATAAAATTTAAATCATAAAGGAGGTCTTCAATAATAACTATAATACTAGATAAGAATAATACTATAAGGAAGTTTTATACGAAGAGAAAGACGAAATAATATTTTTTTAATAATAACTCTATTATTATCTCCGTAAACAAATATTATTAATTTATAATAATATATAGAACTAGTAGTAATAATATAGTTAATACTATTAATATTAATTACGGTAGTATATTTTAAATAATTTTATTTAGTTACGCCGGAGTATTAATTATCTTATAAAGTTATAATATAAAGTCTCCGAGGGTAGTAATTTAGAATAAGAAACTTGTAAATATAATAAATATCGCCTATATTATAAAAAGAGAAAGAATAGCGATCTATATTAATTTACTCTATATATATCGATTTTATTATTATTAAAATAGAGTACTTTATCTTAATTCTCGTATAGAAATATTAAAATATCGGGCCGATAAATATAGAGGGTCGGTATTTAAAAGAATTTAATAAATTATATATATAACGAATTAAATATTAAATCGTATAAAGACGGATTTTATTTATAAATATTTATTTAATATTTATTTATTCGACTCGAAATTAGTTAACTCCGTTAAGTTTATTCTAATTTTTTTATTTATTTATACTAGCTCGCCTAAATAATAATAGATAATATTAACCCTTTTTTTAATAAAAGAAAATACTAGTATCTTAATATATCTTTATCGCCGAATATATATATAGTTATAATCCTTGTCTTTTAGATAACACTTTTATAATAATATTTTCTTTTCAATATTTACTCTACTCGATCGTATAAACTCGTAACTAGTATATTAATAAAATAACTTTATTATTAATATAATGAAACTAGTCTCCACGGCTTTTAATATAATAATAAACTTTTTTTACTTTTAAATCTTCTTCGATAAAATTAAGAAATCTCGATTAATCTAGATAAAATAAATTCTACTAGGGAATATATTATATATATCCTCTAATACTAGAAAGTCTCCCTCGGGAATATTAATTATTAGAATTATATTAACGACCTTTAAGCGATAATATATATATAATATTAAATAAAAATTACGGATATTAAAAAAAAAAATTCTACGTAAATAATATAGTATATAAATACGATTATAAATAGAGTTATTGAGTTAACGTCGTAATAATATTTATTAATTTTAGGTATATAAATATATAGTACGAAAAGATAAAGAAATTTAATTTTATCTAAAAAAGATCTCTTTAATCGCGTATTATATAACGAGGAAAATTCTACTAGGGGTATGAAATTAGTTAAAATAAAAAAGAATAAAAATAGTAAAGATAGGATTTAAAATATTAGGGTATAGAGTAGATATAGGCCACCGATATATTTTAACGCGACGAAGACGTTATATTAAATAAAGGGGACTAGTAGTTAAATAGGATAATATAAAGAAAATATAAAAATATTAAAAATATTAATAATAACTATATAAAGACTATAAAAGATATAGAGTATAAGAAGATATAATAAATAATATACCGCGGGCTATAATTAATATAGATTATATTAAGAATAATTCTTAATTATATATAAGAATTAATAGAAAAATATATATTTTAATTAATTTAAATAGAGTCGTTAAAAGAAAAGATTTAAAAACTTAGAGCGAGAAGTATATTTATATTATTAATATAAAATTAAACTAATATTACTCGTAGAAATATATTTATTTTATTTAAATATATAGCCGAAGCGAACCCCCCTCTCTCTATAATAACGACTAGCGCGAAAGCGAAGTATTTAATAATTAAAATAAATAATATTAAAGTTAAAGAATAATTTAAAAAGGTAATTAATTTTTAACTAATTAAAATATTCCGGAACGAAGTTTATTTAATAACGAAGTCGATCGTTAGAGTAAAATAAATAACGAGAGGAGACTTCGTTTTATATTATATAATAATAAAAGTAAAGTAAAAGTTAGAGAAAATAATTATATATATAAAAAGTATTAACTCTTTAATAAAAGTAGTAAAATAAACCTACGCGATAATAATATATAGTATAAAAAAGGAGGCCGTTAATATAAAAAATTAAAAAGTAGTAATAAAGATATTAAAGAAAAATAATTATAAATTATACTCGGAATTAAATATTATAAATATAAAATAACTAGGATTCGCCCTTAAACTAGACGAATATAATTATAAAAAAAAGTATTTAATACTCTTTCTCGAGATCCCGGACCTAGATATAATAAATAAATTAATAATGAACGGGTTCCTAAAAAGCGAATAATTATTATTATATAAGAAATAAGAGAGAATAAGTAACCCGAGGTAGTATTTTAATTATTAGAAATATAGTTATATAGTTTTAATTTATAAAAACTAGCCTAAATATAGGATATATATAGAATTATATTAATTATACGAATATAGTACTAAAAGCTCGAAGGAAAAGCGCTACACGATCTACTCCGGATATTATAAATTCTAGAATAAAACGTATTTAATTAAGTAAAAAGAGATATACCGAATCTAATAAAGATTAAAGAATAAACCTAGGTAGTTCGCGGTATTATTAAGAATAAAAGTCTTAAGTTTCTAGGTATAGTTAATTAATAATATTTTTATATTAATACCGGCTAGGGGTATAAAGAAGAGGAAAATAATAATAAATATAATTAATAAAATCCAAAATATTATTACTATACCTAGGAAAATAGGGAGGCCGAGATAAAATAGTAAATTAATAATAATATTTAAATAAATAATTCTTTAAGTTCTAAATAATCTCCTAGGAATAATATTCGATTAATAAAATAAAAACCGGCTAAAATTAATACTATTAAGTAACTAAGAAATAAACGAGGAATTTATAAATATAATATTAATATATAATAAATTATAGTATTTAATTTAAAGTCGTATAGTATAATATTAAAAAAGAATTAAAATTAATAATAGAGTTACTCTAAAACGAGCGAATTAAGAATATCGATATTATAGTTATTTAAAAGTTTAATTAAAATCTTACTACCTAGGCGCTATATAATAATAATATTAATTATCTCTATCTAGTATATAAAGGAGGCCTAGAGACCCGTATTTACTTTTATATAAATAAAAAGATTAATATAAATAATTAAAAATTAATCTACTATAAAGACGATTTATATTTTATAAAATTTATATTAAAAGAGCGAAGGAATAAAAAGATCTAGGTTAAATAAAATTAGAGAGGAGAAAGTTATTAATTAAAAAATCCTCTATTATAAAAAGGTATAAATTTATAATATATATAATTTATTATTAATATAATATACCTCGATTAATAGTCCGTTAATATTATTATTACTAGAGGAAGCGCTAACGGAGGAAGGCGAATATTTTTTTTAAAGAATTCTAACTTCTATTACCTTAGCTAGAATAATACCGGGCGATATATATATTATATTATAACTAACTATCTCCTAGGGATAATAAAGTCGAGGCAGATAAAACTAGAATTATTAAAAATAGCCGTTATATAAGAAGCTCGAGGATATAAAAGTATAATTAATTTATCGTTCTTTATAAAAGGAGTATACTAGGCTATAAATAATTTTATAATCCGCGAGGATTTATATTATAACTCCGATTATAGGCTAGTAGTAACGGAATTCGAGTAGATATAAAAAGAAGTAATATTATATATTTATTATACCTAAAAGAAAATTAAGAATAATACTATTTAAAAGGAAATATAATAAGGCGTAAAGTCTCTTTATTAAATATTAAAAAAACTAGAATTTAAAAATAAAGAAAATATCGATTAATATTTGGATAAAATAATAGGAGGTTTCTAAAAATTTATCGAGTTTACGATTTTATAGACCTATTTATATTAAGGAGTTAAGTTTTATTAAAACTCCTATTATATTAATATTATATTAAAAGTAAAGAATTATATAAATAAATATAAACGAAGTCGAAATATTTAGACGAGGGAGGCCCTAGATATAATAAATAATAAAAGAATATATATAATTCGAAGAACGAAATTTTTTTTTTAATAAGAGAGTATATATAAAATCTTATTAAAGTCGATGGGAGTATAAAAGCTCGTAAAATAAAAAAAGAAGAAAAATAACCGTTTTAAAGAATTTCTTTAATTCTTAATTATAAAAAACGATAGAGAAGAGGAAGCTAGAGACTTCGAGGATAAAATAAATTTTTTATAAAGAGTATTTTTCTCCCCCTCGCCGACGGTAGATTTAAGTAATATCGACGGAATAAAATATTTAAAACTTATTAAAATAAATTAGGAAATAATTAAAATAAAAGTATATAAAGTAATATAATACCTAATTATTAATAAGGCGCTAGGGATAACTAGAATCCCGAATAGATTCTTAAAAGTTATAATAGAAACGGAAGTAATAAATATTATTATTTATTTATTCTAGGCCTACTTTAGATAGAGATATTACCCGAGGTACTTTAAGAAAATTAATATAATTAATTTTTAAAAAATCGAAGAAAGATAATTATCTAGAGTTAAAATTATATAGGTTTATTATACTTCTTAATATATTTAATAAAGCGCTAGAAGTAGTTATCTCTAAAAAGTTAAATAATATAACGAAGGAGTATAAATCATTACTATTATAATAAATAGGGGTTAGAAAAAAGTATTTAATAAAAACCGCGCTAGAGACCCTTATAGATATAGTATATATTATATAAAACTATAGTAAGAATAGGAGGGGAAAGGTAGTAAACCTATTATTATTAAATATAATAAGAGCGTTTAATAACGTTATATATAAAAGATTATTATATAATTTATAAATAAAAGGCGTACCTAGCTTAATCGTTAACTAAATAATAAATTTTCTATCGAATAAAGTTATATCCGTAATATTTAGGGGAAGAACGAGTATAATAAAGGAGATAATAATAGTATTTTATAAAGATCGTTTATTTTATCGGTACTCTTTCTATTCTTTAATATATTATTAATTAAAGAGTATATTAAGATAAATTTATTAATATAGATCGGAGGATTCGTAGATAATATTTATTTACTCGCTTATAACGAAAATATAAAAAAGAATTATACGAATTTAGAGCGGGCCTATAATATTTATTTAAAATAAATAATTATTTATGAAGTATCGTTTACCCCCTAGAAGTATAAACTAGTTTATATATCTCGAATACCGAAGAAATTTGATATAGAAATAGCGATAAACTTTAAGAATATAGTTATCGAATCTAGAATAAATATTAGAGTCTTAGGACTATATATTATTATATTAATTTCAAGTTAAAATAAAGACTATATCTAACCTAAGTTAAAACTAAACCGACTAATTAAAACCGTATTATAAAGTAATTAATTAGTTCGATATAGAGCGCTACTTTCGCGAAGTATAAAATAATATATAGTATAATAGTTAAATTAATATTAATATTTACGACTCCGATATAATATTAATTAAAGAGAACGACGGAGACTATAAAGATATATATAAAGAAATTAATAATTATCTAGAATAACTATTTTAAAATAGTCTTAGGAGTATTTAAAACTACCCTAGTTCTTATATTTAAAATTAAATTAATAATCGCGCTAATCGACCTCTAGTTAAACCGCCTAGTAATATAATATTAAATAAATCGAGGGACCTACCTAATTATAACTATAAAAAATACACGGATCTAGAATAAACTCTAGTATAGAGGAGGTAAATAATAATTAATACCTCCGATATTAATAACGGAAAAAAAAGCCTAGGTACTTCGCGCCCTAGGATTTAAAAAATAATATAAAGTAATTATAATTATAAAAAAGAGAAAAGACTAGATAAATTTAATCGAAGACGTCGAAGAATATTAGGATATTAAAATTATTAATTAAAAAGTAAAAAACTAGGCCTGTTAATAATAACTAGATAAATAGTAGATTTATAAAATAACGATTTTTATATAAACTATTAACCCGGCTTAAAAGAGAGATTTACTCGGGGACTAGTTTAATTACTATAATTAATTAAAAAAGATTAAAAACTTTATAATAATATAATTAAAATATAGTAAAATCGGATTAAATAAATTTTTATACCGAATAAAAGTATTTATAGTCCGTAGCGCTAATTACTACTATAGATAAAGGAAATAAAATATAAAATATATACTATTATTTTACTCGGAACTAGTAAAGGATAAAGCGAACCTAGTAGAATAAATAAATATATATAATTTTAAAAAGATATTAATATAGGTCCAAAATATATATATAGCCGCGCGGTAGATAATAAAAATAAAGTTACTCGGTTAATTCTTTTTTATTAAAGAATAACTAGTATAATTTAAACTACCGCCTAGACCTAGTAATATATTTAAATTTATAAAGAAAAGGAAGAAAAGAAAGAAACTACTAACTAAAAGACTATAAATATTAATTATTTAATATATTTATAATAAAGCGGCCTATAGGTCTATAAATAAAAAAATAAAATCTAAAACTAAAATAAAAAGAAAATAGAGGGAAGAATAAATAATATTTTAAAATAATTATAACTATCGGCTACTAACTAGTAAAAAGAGGAAATAAATTATCGATAAATTAGAGTTTTTAACCGATAAGGTTTCTTTAATAATTAATAAATACCGCTAATAACTTTATTAAAAGAGTATTCGCGGAACTCCCTAATTAGTAGAGTAGTTTTACTAGAGTAAATATATAAATTAAATAGAGTTATTATTAAATAAATTTAATAATATATTATATAATCGAGCCCGATATTCACTTAGTTATATTTATCGAGACTATAGGTTCCTTTTATAATATTATTATTACCGAGTAAATTTAGAGGAATAAGGTATAATATAATAATAATTAATAAACTAGTAAAGATAATAAAAAGAGTACAAATATATTAAAGAAAGAAAAAAACGTCTAAATTAAAATATTATAAAATAATTCTATCGGGAAACTAGAATATATATAGGATCTAGAATATTATATTTAAAAAAAGTTAAATAATATATTAATCTTTAAATATGAAATAAATTCCAGGTTAATTAATATATTAATTTAATATCTTTATATTTAAAGGATAATTAGGATTTATTAAATTTATTTCAATTTTTCTTTAAAAAGGATAAATATATAAACTTCTATAATAAATATAGCCGCCGATATATTAAATAATATTAAAAAAATTCGGAGCGAGAGGTTTTAAATATATTATATTATTTCTAATAAAATATTAAATATAGTACTAGTATTACTAAAGGGGGATATTATTATCGTCGATATTATTAAATAAATAAAAAATAAATTAGATAAAAATATCGTTAAGCTAGTTTTTTAAATATTTTCTTTTTATTAAATATTATTCGCCTAGCCTTCGGCGGAGCGAAATTAGTTTTAAGACTTTTATATTAAACTTGAATTCTTATTTCCTTAAAATCTAACTTCGTTAATATTTAATATTAACTCTATTTTATTTTTATTTTACTATATTCTCTAGATCTAGTTTATTTTTTTATTTTTTTAAAGAAATCTCCTAAAGTACCCCTCTAATATATATTATTTACTCGAAATTAATAAATATTACTCGTTTCCGTTCTTTATTTTATAATATATTCGGTAGATATTTATCTAATTAATCGACTCTTATTTTTCGAACCTCGGTAAATATTCGCCGGATTTCTCGTTATAAACCTTATTATCTTTTTATATTTTTATTTTTATTAGTAAATTTACCGGTTTAAGATATTGAAATATATATAATATTTCGACTCTAAAATCGAGATTACACGATTTAGTAAAATTAATATTTTTTAAATATACTAGTATTACTACTTTTTAAAATTTCGTTAATTACCGGTATATATCTCTTTTATATTATAAATCGAGTATAAAAACTTAGATAATTTTTTTTACCGACGAAGATAGTTATATAATATTAATATAATTTTAATTAAAGCGCCTCTCGCTCTTTATATATTTAACGACTCGTAATTATAATTGAAATCCTCAGCGAGTTATTTCTAAATGAGATTTAAAAAATTTAAATTATTAATTATATACTTCTAGTTACGTCTAGTATATAACGACGTATTAAAGTAATTTTTATTTAGTAGTTATCCTCGCGTAATATCTAATAGATATATTTATATATAATACTATTATTATATACCGCGGCTATTATTTACTTAATTATTATTTTTCTAGTATTTATATTTCCGTTAACCGCTAGGTTTCTTTTAATTTTTCTTCGAATTATTTATATTTAGTTTAATAGGGTTATTTAGTTTATTATAATCGTCCTACTCGTTATCGGAGTTTTTAAATAAATTACCTAATTTATATTTCGATTTTAGATTATATTTATTAATGAATATAATTTTCCTTCCCTCTTTATATAATAATAAATTTTATATAGGCTTTTTCTTTACTCTAAATTATCTTTTATCTATAAATATTTATAAATTAACGATTTAAAAACTAGTAATAAGATGTTTTTTTAATTACTTTTTCATATTCTTCTATTTTATATAGATCCTCCGTTTTAATTTAGATATTAATAAATATAGGCCGAGGACCTAATTTATAACCGTCCGTCAGAAGTTAATAATATCTTTATTAATATTATCCGCGATAATCTCGTTAACTAGTATCGTTATATAATAGGATAATATTATATTATATTTTTCGTTATTTTTATTAATATAAAGGAAGACGAAGGCTTTCTTTATAATAATATAATTATATTCGAGCCTATTCTTAATTATATAGTAGAATATTTACGTCGCTACCGCTATCGTTATTTTATTTATATTATATTATAGTTTATCCTCGAAGGTCTTTTCCGAGTACTCCGCGTCTTCTTCGATTATATTTAAAAGTATAGGAAATAGAATATAAATTCGACTAAAAACCTCCTTTTTTATATTTATTAACCGAAATCTTAATAAATTATTATTAGAGAGTTTATAAAGTAATTTATATTTTATAATAAATAATAATTACCGTTTACTCTTTATTTTTCTATAAATATAGTACTAGTCGGCCCTAATTTACTTTAATTTAAAATCGGAGTTAGGTTCTAAATTAAATATATTAAATAAACTAAATAAATTAGATAACGATATAGTTAATAAAGAGGTTCGGGGGGGTTTAATATATAAATATTATTAAATTTTCTCTACTATTTTATTAAGAGAGTTAAGATTGTTTTCGAAAATAATTCTTTATCCGAGTTAAAATTATTTAGGATCTTATATAATCTCCGATAAACGATTAATAATATCGGTTATTTAGACCTTAATAGTGGATTTTTTATAATTTCGGAGGTTTACTTCGTTAATAATTCGGATATTATAATAAAATCGATTTTAATCCTCGACGTTAAAAATTAAATTAAAAAGTCGTAAAGTTAATTTATTTTTTAAGTAAAAGATATTATAAGTTATCGAAAATACTCTCTATTATTTATCCGCGAAATTCTCTTATTTCTTTAGATTTTTCGGATAGTATTTATTCCTAGGGTTTATAAAACCCTTAATTATCTAGTTTTTATTAATCTCGATATGAAATAATTTATAGAGATATTTATAGTAAATATATAGAAATTTATTAAAAGTGGTTTTTTAATTATATTACTCCGTCTACTATTTTTTTTATACCGCCTACTATCTATTTTACTCCGTTTATTATTTATTCTACTCCGTTTACTAATATACCCGTTATTCTTCTTCGGTATATTACTCCGCGGTTAATAAATACTACGTAAAGTATTAAAACTCTAAATTATATAATAAAGATATATTAAATTATAATACTTTATTAAGAGTATTTATAATTTCGAGAATTATTAATAATATTATATTCGGCGTAATAATTATAAATTAAAATAAGAAGTTACCTCGGTAATAAGTAATTAGTTATTATAATTATTACTATTTACGAGTTTTTAGTTAGTTTATACTAAACCTATTATTTAATATTTTTGAATATTCGCCTAGTTAATAGCCTCAACTTTTTTATAAAAAACTATTTAAACGATTTCACTTTATCTACTCGTAAACTCAATATTATAAACGATACTACTAGAAACTATATAGATTATAACTTTAATACTATTTATTATAACTTTCGATAATTTTCTTAAACGAAATTATTTCTTTTATTATTAATAACTTTAGGCCGAAGGATATAAGTTTACTTTTACAAATAATATAAATAACTCGTTATTTTGAAATCGTTTTATTAGTTAAATTCTATAATATATTCTTTATATATACCCGGATAATTAAAGAAACTATCTCGCTATAAATAATATTATATAACCGCGAAATATTATTAAATTCTTTTTAAAAAGAGGAGTAGATATATTAATCTAAAACGAGGACGGAGATACGGTACTATATTATCTAACTACGAAGGGTAATCTATATCTTTTAACTCTACTACTTCGATATACTCGTAATTTCGATATTCGGAACGACGAGGGCGAGATACTATTACTATATATTATCTAAATAAAAAACGAAAAGGCTATAGACTAGTTTTTATAAACTAGTATAAATTTTTCTACTTGGTTTATTACTAGATTGAAAGATAAAACCCGTCGATAACTCGAGCTAGAAATTTATATAAATTATAGAATTTAATTATAAAGTTAAAAGAGAGTTAAAGAAATTTATATCAAATATAATTATAATATAAGAAGATATAAAGAAAGATTAAAAAAGCCGCTATATTATATAATTTAAAGGGATATAAAAATATTATTAGATTTCTTTTTAATATTAATATTTATATTTTAACTATAATTTATTATAAAAAGACTATATTATACTACGCTATAATTAGAAAGTATAAAGATATATTCTAATTACTTTTAGAAACGGGTATTAATATTTCTTTTAAGAATTATTTTTAGATAATAATATCCGGTTATATATTTCTATCTATAATTAATACTATTAAAACGAATTCAAGAAAATATCTTTATTAATATTCTTCGAATAAACTTCTCTTTCGCGGATTTTCTTCTCTATTTTCTTTCTCTAATTCTAATCTCCTCCTCCTAGCGAGAGGTCGATTTAACCGCGACGTCTTCTTTATAAAATATAGTAAACGTTAAAGAGTCCTAAAAAATGGGCGTAAAATATAAAGTATAAAGAAATATTACTATATATTTAATTATTCGAAGGAATTATATAAAGAGTTTCGTTTATAAATACCTTTAAAAATATCTAAAATCTAACGTACGAGTTAGAGTATTATAAAAGATAATAATAATACTAAAGTTCTTTCAATATAAATAATTCTTTTAACTCTTTAATTATAAAATAAAGAAATTTTAATAAATCGCTATTTCGACCCTTACGACTTTAATAATTATAAATATATTTAATTATTTAATAGTCGTAATTATAATTATAATTTATAAAGACGGGGATTTAACTTTAATTTTAAGTTTTATTCTAGTTATAAATTCTTTACTTTTTAGAAATACTACGATTATTAATAATTTAAACAACTATATAATAGTTTCGATTATTAATATATACGGAATTTTAATTATTTCTATTTTTTATTTTTAATACTAGCGGCCCCGCTTTAATAAAGAATCCGTCGATTATTATATTTCTCGATACCTCGCCTACCTAGTATATTTTACTAACTAGATAGATAGGAAAAATATACGTTAAATTTAATACTAATTTTATAAATAATAAAATCGAAGGTTACTTTATAAATTTACTAAATATCGATATTAATTATATTAATAACTATTTTATACTTATTATATACTCCTTCGAGAGTATAGTAATCTCCGATTATAATATCGATTTATTTAAATAACTAGGTATTATATATAATAATTAAATCGACGACCCTATCTATTTTAACTCCGTTTAGAATATCGTTAATTAATTTACTCCGTCTTTTTCTAGAATTTATATAGGGGCTATTTATATTTATTTTAAAAATAATAAAACTAATATAAATAACTTTAAAAGTAACTTAGTTTTTTATTATATCCGTATATTTTACGAAGTATCTTTACGGTAATTATATAACGAGAAAATCTAAATCCTGAGTAGTTTCTTTAAATTAGGAATACTGAGTTAGGGCCCGAAAAAATAAGTATTTTCTTATATTATAAATATTATATAGTATTAAATTTACCTAACGAGGGAGTAGAATAAATACTAGTAATAAAACTATTTACTACGATCGGAGAGTAAATAGAGTAAATAAATTACTATTTATTATATTTACCGAGTAAATAGGGTAAGTATATTACTCCGTCTTAATATAATTTCCTTCTATTATATAAATAGTATACTTTCTAATAAGTAGAAACTTCGTATTTAACTTTCTTTAAAACTTTTAATTATAAATTCTAAATATAGACGTTTATTAAATTATTAATTAAGTTTATTAAATTTATCTAGTTATATTTAATTATTTATATAAAACTTATTATTTATTAATTTTTAATACTCCTCTCTAAAAGAATTAATCTAAATCTTATTAATATTATATTAAGGTCTTAAATAGAGAGCCTTAATATCCTACTATTACTATATTTATTCGCGCGCAAACTTCGGTATTATTAATACTCGCCGCGATCTCGTGTTTACGGATAAGTCTACGAGGCGAATTAAGAAATTTTATTTAATATACTATTACTACTCCTAGTACTCTAAGCGATATATACCCGCTGTATAAACTATATTAAAATAACGAATATCTAGTTTTTTATAAATAAGGGTAATATATAGTTTCTATCTAATTTAAATAGATCTTTAATTAAATATATTTAAAATTAAAATATTTAAATCGAATTATTATCTTCTATTATAAAGTCTAGTTTAATATATTATTAATACCCGATTAGAGTAATATTATTTCCTCTCTAAATCTTTAATCGTAAAATCGATCCTATAATATAAATTAAATCTAGTATATATAAGACGGAATTTATCTATAATTAAAGGTATAAAAATTAGAGATATTCTTTAAAAAGGATTTAATTTTAACTTCTTTATCGAGTATTTAAAGATTAATTATTATCTTTTAAAAGCCGATTATAGATTTGTAAAAACTATTAATTATTTAAACTATAATTATATTAAAATAATAAGTTTTCTCTACTTTTATATAACTACTCAATATTTATTTCTCTAAATCTTATAAAATATATTTTCTATAGATATTACTCTCCGGTATTATTTTAATAATTTAAATATATATAACTCTAGTAACTTCTAATATAGTAGATTCTCTATATAATATAGAGGGTAAAGATAATCCGAAGAGTAGTAATTCTTTTATAAATAAAATTGAAGATTCGGAAATTTAAATCAAGAGTAAAATCGACGAGGAACTATATAAATAATAGATATATATATATTTATCCGTGAAAACAAGATTAAAAAAGATAATAAAATAAATTTTCGAAGATTAGAATCTCCGTTTATAGCGAAAGAGATTATAACGGGTTTTTAGAGATAATAGACGATTTTATTTTATATCCCGGTAAAATATATTTAAACGATTTTATTTATAGTTTTAAATTACTCTATTACCCGTCTCTAGTAATATTTATAAACTATTTAATCTATTTAGGTAATTATATATAAACTAGTATATAAATCGTTTTTATTATTTAAAACGCCTATTTATTATATATTAGATTTAATAGTTATACCCCTATTACTATAGAGTACTCTATATCGCCTAGGTATATCGGCGATCCGGTTATATATTTTATCTAGGCCGATATCGTCCTAGATCTCGATAACCTTTATTTTAACTCAGCCCGGCTTATTTATATATATTACGCTGCCGAATAGGGAAGGGAAGGGAGCGGAAGGGAAGGGGCAGGGATTGCTAGGGAAGGGAAGGGATTACCTACTGTTCCCTTCCTCCCTTCCCGGGTAGGGCTGCCCCCATATATGGCCCATGTATGCGCCCATGTATGCGCCCATTACTGCTTCAGAATATGGGCCATTCTTGCCCCCATATGTGGCCCATTGCTGCTCTTGTACATGGCCCATTCTTGCCCGTATATATGGCCTATTGCTCCGCGCATGCATGGGCTATTACTACGCTAGTCCAAATTAGGTATAAGGCTTGGCGTTTCTTGACCGCTTTCCGAATTGTCCTAATCTTTGTACCACTTAATGGAGCATATATGCGCGCATACATGGCCATATATGGGGGTATACATGGGCCACATGGGAGCAGCAATGAGGCATGCATGCGCGCATACATGGCCATATATGGAGGTAGCAATGGGGCATGCATGCGCGCATATATGGCCATATATGGGGGCACACATGGGCCACATGGGAGCAGCAATGGGGCATTCATGCGCGCATACATGGCCATATATGGGGGCATACATGGGGCACATGGGAGCAGCAATGGGGCATGCATGCGCGCATACATGGGCCATATATGGGGGCAGCCTTATAGGGACGGAAGGGAGGAAGGGAACAGTAGGGAATCGCCTCGGGCCTGTCCCTTCCCCGCCCTTCCCCTTCCTCCAGGGAAGGGAAGGGAAGGGAAGGTAATCCCTACCCTATTCCGCAGCGTAATATATATAATAACCGGCGTAGTCGTTACTTTAGGATATTCTATAAGACTTTTATAAAGTTAGGGTCTAGTGACTACGCCGGATATATTAAATAATTAATCTAGTTCTAATTTTAATAATACTACGTAAAGCCCTATTTCTATATATTATAATTTAGGTTATTATCTTTTTATAACTTCTATAAATATAATTTATTATTATTATTTAACCTCGCCTCTTAAATAAGGTTTATATAAATAAAAAATAAATATTCTATATAATAGAACTACGTTATCGAGTTATTAGTCTTTTTTATATTAATATTATAAACTTTCGAAGTTTCTTATTCGGTATAGTACTAGTTATATTCTTTTTCTATCTTTTATTTCTTTTTCCTAAATTTATAAAATTTCGAGAGTTTAATTTCGAACTCTTTATTATATTTATTATAATAAAACTATAGTTTAGATTTATACTACTATAAATAAAATATATTAATATATAATATAACTCCTCCTAGCCTCGGAAGTTTAGTAAGATTTTTTAATTTATAATATATATCTTCCTCTAATAAGATCCGGCCGTTTAATTATACTATAAAGTCGATATAGACCTCGTCGGTAAAATAAACCTATTTTTATAATAATTTTAAAATTTTATCTTTATTCCCCTCCTCGTAATTAATACGTTTAATTTTATTTTCCTAACGAATTACTTTAACTCTTATATATTTATAAAGTTTCGCGTACCGGTAACGATTTCTAAAAATATATTATATTATTCGAGAGTATATATATAGTTTAAATTCTTTAATTTAATATTTATAGTACTCGTCGTATACCGGATTATTAATATCTAAAAACTAATTTAGTTATTTATTAAATAATTTAAATAAATATTTTAGACGTAGAGACCGTTTCTAGGCTCGTTATACCGAGGTATTATTCTTTAATTCTCGCTTCTTTTTACGCTAATATTTAGTAGTACTCTCGGGTATACTTTCCTTTAAATAGACCTTTTTTAGTATTTATATCGTCGTTTTTAGCGATAACTCTTAAAAGTTAAATTTTCTTTAAAGTCTTATACTCGCGCCGGCTAATTCTAAACTCTTTAATAATAACTAGGGCGTCTATATAAATTATAGTAGTAGGAATAATTATTTATTTATAGGGGAAAAAGGATTTCGCTTTAGAGGGAATCTAGTCTATATCCGATTCAATAGTTTATAAATTTGGGACGTATTATAGAGATACTCTCTTTATTTATATAAATACCCCCTCGATCGCTATATAAATACCCTCCCCTATATTAAATTAGTGCCCGCGGTTATTATAATAAAATATAGTATAATTATTTAAGCGACGTGAGTATATAATAATAAAACTACTACCTTATCCCTAATATTATTACTTAGCGATAACGACGTTATATATATTAATATTCTAAATAAGTAGATCTTTAAATATAGTATATAACTAGGTATTATAACGAGTATTTAATAATAATATCGCTATAGAGTAAATATAAATAGGATTTTTATTAATTTCGTTTTTATCCTAGCCGAAAAACGCGCCTATAATAGAAACGCCTTAAATTATTCAAATCCGACGTCTTTTTTCAAAAAAAAAAACTTTTTTAATATCGTTAAATTAGTTTAGTTACTAAGTTAACTTATTAAAATTTATTCTCGATATTAATATATTATATCTACGACCCTATGAGTTTAGTAATATTATCGCTCTAGTTAGAGTTAACTCTAGAGTTAGTATTAGAGTTAGAGTTAAAATTAGAGTTAGAGCTAGAGCTAGAGCTAGAGCTAGAGCTAGAGCTAGCTCTAGCGCTAATACTAGCGCCGATATAGTAGAGGTACCTCGCCTAGCGCCTAATTAATATATTAGTAAAAAGAGGAGCTCTTTATATTAAGGTCTTAAAATTAAGTTAATTACTATAAAATAAATATTAATAATAAAATCGGTCTCCTCTCGCTTGACTTCATTTATAGTAATTATTTAGTTTTATCTCGGTATAACTCTCTCTTTTAATATAGTTCCCCCTTTTAATATAACTCCCTCTTTTATTCGGGGTATAGATATACGCGATTTAAAAATAAAAATTTAAAAAAATTAGTTATTATATTAAAATAAATATTCTTCTACCTCTTCGAATTAGGAAGAGTGTCGTCGCGTTATTTATTTAATTTTGAATTTAGCTCTCGTCGGAAGCTTTTATAAACTAAAGAGTTTATTTTTAATATATATAATTACTAGCTCCTAAACCCTCTTTAAGGGCGAGATATTCTAACTATTTTTTATTTTAGTAATTAATTCTCGCGTTAATTAAAAAACTAGTTTAATATATCGCTAGTAAAGATAAATATCTTCGATTTTAAAAATACTACCGTTATTTTCTATCCTCGTTTTTACTTTATAAATATATAGTAGTTTAAAGTATTTAATATAAATATTAATATAAACCTCGAGATTATTATTTATCCTAGTTAGTTATATAATTATTTTTTTATATATAAATAGTATTACTAAAGTTTTTATATCCCGAAGTAGAGGAATCCGATACTCGTAAAAAAAGCGTATTTTACTTATTTCTAACTTATTAATATATATTCTAAATTAACGAATAAAGAGGTCGTTAATTCTATTAATTACTATCTTAAAGTCCCTTATTACGGATTAACTAGTAAATCTATATAAATAATAATAGTATATCTTATTTATTAAAAATTTTAACTCTTTTTTTAAAATTTAATAACTACTCTCGCCTTTAGAATTAACGATATTCTAGAAACAAAAGATCTAGTTAGTAAAGATCTTTATAAACTTCCTTTTATAAAGGTTAATCTACGTCTTTATTAAATATTAATAAATTAACGCGTCTTTAAAAAGATAGTCTTTATATAATTATTATTATTTATTTTTAAATTCTTCCTTTATAGGGGCGTAAACGATAGTAAATTAAATAGTATAAAATTCTTTTTAGTCTTCCTTCGTCTTAAATTTACTTTTATAATTAATAATAACGTTTTTATTAATATACTAAACGTATAGAAAGTTCGCGACTCTAGGGAAGACGCGAAAATACGCCGTTATTAAAGCCTTCTCACGGTCGGTGATATTAACTAGCGGATCTAGAATATCTAGTTTTAAAAGTATATCGCGGTATTATTATAAAATCTAGATATAGTCCTTAATCTCTTCCTATAGTAGGAAGTAGAAAGCGATATAAAATATATAGTTTAGAGTAGTTATTCTAGTAATAATAAATAGTAGAAGTTTATATTTATTCGTCTTAAAGGTAACGTCTATAATAACGACTTCCTAGTACTATTTTAGGATAATATAATAAGAAGTCTTCGAAAAGAAGAGATAAAATACGCGATTTTAACGGTCTTTAAGGTACTTTACCCACTAATCGCCCGTATATAAATATTTTATTAATATTTATATAGGAGTAAGATTTCCTAAGGCCTAAAGTTTTATTCGGGCCTTAGTATTATAAATATCTTTCACTAGGAAAATCGGATTAAATAAATCATTATTATTTTTAAACCCGTTAACGATCTACGTTAATATAATATATATCTTCGTTCGCTCTTTAATAATCTATTTTCGTTATAACTCGTAGGAGGGATATAAAATTAAAAAAATAGAAATATAATTATAAAAACTATTTAATACCTTTAAATACTAGTTATCGAGGGTATTTTTAATAATAACGTAAACGAATAAATAGCCCGTAGAACGAGAGGTTATATATAGACGTAATTAGTTTTTAGAGGTACGTTTCTTTCTATTTCTATTATATATTAACTAGGTTTTATATTTTATTTTATTTTTATTTATTTTAGATCTTCTTTAAACGACTATATAACTCTACTCTTTTATATATATTTATATAGTTTCGAGAAGGAGGCCGAGGGAGCCCTCTAATAAATTATTCTACGATAGTAGGAGGTTTATAACTATTGTTACGATAGAGTAAATTAAGTTAGGGAAGTATTTAGCTTAAGACGGAGAAGTAGCGACGCGAGGGTCGCGATATTTACCGCTTGCCTGCGGTAGACATACTAATGGTTACGGCAACGGCAGGCACTAACCCAATATGGGGGGGGTGTTTATGTAGCGATCGGGGGGTGTCTATGTAGGTAAAGGGGGTGTCTCTGTAGCACCTCCCATAAGTTTTGCCAGGGACGGGTGCTACCGGGATCTCCGACAGCTCGATATATCCACAAAGAATCCAAGTACTAACGACACATGCGGCGATTTCATTGATAGTTATTTCAAGGGCACCACCACTTCCTGTAATAATTAGGGACATATTGCCTGCTTCAGATTCTGGAACAATCTGGGCCTTTGAGTGAAGAGTATAATTCTTGTCGCGAGGCCGGTGAAGAAAGCGCATTTTTTCTGTAGAGGTTCATTAGCAGGGGCAGTATTTAATGTAATACGCTCTCGATGTAGTCAAATTCTTGAACACTCAGTGGATTAACAGACAAACATATACCTAACACTACGACGCATCGACCATTCTCTCAATTCCCAAGGTTTATAACTATGTTTACCGATTCCTAAGGCTAGTCGCAGGGGATGTCTGTGCCCACAATCCTCTCATCTTCTGAAGTGTTTCAGGTATGAAGCATCGCTTCGGTACTTTTCCAATTCGGTGAGGTGGTTGTACAACAGGTTCTGCTCGACCTAAGTTGAGGTCTTCTTCAAAGGCAATTCAGCGCCGAAGCGCCCTTTTCAGGTTTTATTTGCTACTCCAGTCCAAAGGTGTGACTTTTAACTAGGTCTTGATAGACGACAGCCATTCAAGGACGCTAAACCTCTGATCCTGAGGGCAGTAGCCGCAATAGCAAGTCCTCCTTCTGAGAGATCATCTTGTTAAGTAATACCAGCGCAACATAGATTCCTTTCGCCAAGATGTTTAAAAGCTCATTACCACTCGCCCCTGATAGTGTATCGAAACGCGCCACTCTACTTATTCGTTTTTTCGCCTTTGCATTCTTTAGGACTGGTTTTGATCAACCGTTTGTTTCTTCTTCTTCTTATTCTTCTTGTCTTTCTTGCTTGGCAATTGATCACTTTGTTGTGAAGTAGGTATGCCCAAACTGCTTCCTAAACTAAAACCCGAGGTGCATGTGTCCGGTCCGCCGAATATTGGGGCTTGTAGTGATCCCTGACTCATGGAAAAAGATTGTTGCGGCCACTGGTCAGAGGCTGAGGGCTCCAATTCGGTGCTGTCAGTTGCGGGATACTACCATTCCTTTTTAGCACGTTGTGAGCATCTTGACAGCCTGATGTGAGGGTACCTCTTTCACCTCTACAGGCTCTGACCGAGGCGAATCTACTTCTGCGGTCGAGCTTCCTGCCTCACTTGGCACGAAGTACGCTTCCGTAAATTGTGGGATCTGCACCCGTAACGCTTTGCAGAGTCAGCGATAATGTCAATTTCTTCTACGCCATTGCAACGGAGCTGGTGCTACAGAAAGAACGTCCGAATTTGGGCAGGGCTTACTTGACGCGCTGCGGCCAACATATCGCTTGCAGGTCTTCAAACCCATCTTCAACACGGTGGATTTCCGTAATAGCTCCTCTCGTCGTGTCTGATTCTCTGAAGACTCTGCTGCAATCTTGCTTACGAGATCTGGCTCCATTTGCAGAATAGACGACGGAGATAACATGTCCCCCAGTCCCTTAACAAGATAGCCTTCCACGGCTTGGATCGCAACATTATCAATGAAATTCTTCATTGCAACCTGTTAAAGAGGAGTTAGCATTCAGGTATTTATTGAAAAGGTTAGAATAGGGCGATAACCTTATAG
>JAABUS010001589.1_pt1 | contig 48266 bp, 30 predicted proteins | sample 5560161 | NCBI WGS metagenome assembly JAABUS01 (sample SAMN10711885, study PRJNA513376) | rock metagenome | isolation source: Antarctica rocks | place: Antarctica: Victoria Land, Trio Nunatak nord | collected 2016-01-04 | reverse complement strand
TTGCCGTCGCCTTACTCACCCTTACGCCACTGGCCTTGCGGCCCGTCCGACTTGCATGCCTAATCCACGCCGCCAACGTTCATTCTGAGCCAGGATCAAACCCTTCAAAATGCGGTCACGGCCCCGACGAATCGGGCCCGCTCCCATCCCCAAAGGGTCGAGGATTTCTGACTGGTCGCACCGGGCCCGGCCTCGCGGGGTGTGACCCCCGCACGATCGAGCCCGCTGCCGGATTCGTGAAAACCGTCCCGACCACGCCCCCTGCCGTCCAGACGAGCTGGGCGACCGAATGCGTCCCGAGTGGTCCTCCGCCGGCTCCCCTCAAAGGTTCTCTGGGGCCTCACAGAACCATAGCCATCCACTCTCACATCTCTTCACCAGCGACCGGATTGTCAAGGAGCGTTGGCCACCGATACAACCGGCCGGGGCCTCCTTCCGAGGAAGTCGGCACCGGCCTGCATTGGGGAGTACGCGGAGTGCTTCGGGAGGGTCGCGGCTTGAGCACAATTGCTTGAGTCAGGCTGTGAGGACCATCTGTTCGCACTCGTGTTCTCATCAGCGGCGAGAGTTATAGTACCACGGCCCGAATGGCATTCAAGACCCGACTCGCGAAATCTACGTCGATTTTTAATCTATTCTGCTTTACTTTCGATTCTTTAATCTCTGCCATTTCGTCAGTTATGGAAGTGAAAAATTCTTCGCCTTCTCTGGCCCTCTTAGCGCATTTTTCTGCCCCTTGTGGTTGCTTGACGAGGATTCCGATGCCACTTAGGATGGCCCTCGTCCTTTCTTCTCCCTTTCCCAGCCTGGAGATCGCTACTATGCCCTGGGTTTCCGCGCGCGGATGGCCTTTCGTTCTATTTATCGTGACTGTTGGAGGTTGTGGAAATCAAGAGGTTACAGAACAAGACCCTCCTGCAGGGGCTCCAAATCGCACCACGGGTCGGAAGATGCAGTTTGTGGGCTTCGATGCGAGCGAACCTTTGGTCAACGCATTGAGGCAAGGCAAGTTGCAGGGTCTTGTCGTTCAAAATCCGTATCGGATGGGTGAACTGGGGGTGAAAACGCTGGTAAAACATCTCGAGAAGATGAAGGTCGATACCAAGATTTCGACGGGGGAGGTCATGGTCACTCCCGACAATATGGAGAGCGTGGATATGAAGCCGCTGATCGATCCCCCTAAGGCGGAGATGGGGTCGGATGGGAGTCTCTCCGGGGCCAAGGAGAAAAAGTGGCGGGTGATGGTCATCCCCAAGGGAACGACGCACGAGTTCTGGAAAACGATCCACGCCGGGGCGTTGAAGGGAGCTGCGGAACTGGGGAATGTCGAGATCATCTGGCAGGGCCCGCAGCGCGAAGATGATCGGACGTTGCAGATTCAATTGGTCCAGAATGCGGTCGCCGCGGGGGTCGACGGCATCGTGCTGGCCCCCCTGGATGCCAGGGCGCTCGTCAAGCCGGTGGAGGAAGCGATCGCCAAGGGGATCGCGGTGGTGATCATCGATTCGGGGCTGGAGTCGAACAAGTTCGTCAGCTACGTCGCGACGGACAACTACAACGGTGGTGTCCTGGCGGCACGCCGGCTTGGCGACTTGCTCGGGGGGGAGGGGAAGATCATCCTGCTGAGGTATCAAGTGGGCTCGGCCAGCACCGAGGAGCGTGAAAAGGGCTTCACCGACACGATGGCGAAAGAGTTCCCCAAGATCACGTTCCTGTCGGATTCCGAATACGCCGGCGCGACGTCGGATCTCGCCCAGCAAAAGGCCCAGAACCTGATCACACGCTATCGGGGGCAGTTCGACGGGCTGTTTTGTCCGAACGAGTCGAGCACCCTGGGGACCCTTCGGGCCTTGGAATCGGCGGGGATGCTGGCGGGTCGGCCGTGAGCGATGCTCTGCTCCAGATGCGGGATGTCGACAAGGCGTTCGGTGTGAGCCCGGCCCTGGACGCCGTCTCGCTCGACCTGAAGGCCGGCGAGGTCCACGCGCTGGTCGGAGAGAATGGCGCGGGCAAGAGTACGCTGATGAAAATCCTCAGCGGGGCGTACCAGCCCGACTCGGGAACGATGACGCTGGCCGGTGTGCCGTATGCGCCAAAGCGCCCGCGCGAGGCGCTCGACCTGGGCGTGGCGATGATCTATCAAGAGCTGGCGCTCGCCCCGCACCTGACGGTCGAGGCCAACGTCATGCTCGGCCGCGAGCGGGTCACGGCCGGCCTGATCCGTCGGCGTGAGCACCGTCGGCTCGTCTCGGAAGCCTTGGGGTTGCTGGAGCATCCCGACATCCGGCCCGAGGCGATCGCGGGGAGGCTCAGCGTAGGGGCTCAGCAACTGGTCGAGGTGGCCCGTGCCCTCGTCTCGAACGCCCGGGTCATCGTCTTCGACGAGCCGACCAGCTCTCTCACCGAGCGCGATGCCTCTCGGCTGTTCGAGGTGATCGAGCGATTGCGCAACCGCGGTCTCGCGGTGGTCTATATCAGCCACTTCCTGGAGGAAGTCCGCCGTATCGCGGGGTGCTACACGGTGCTCCGCGACGGCCGGTCCGTGGCGTCGGGGCCGATGGCGGGGACGGAGCTCTCGACGATCATCGGCCAGATGGTGGGCCGGGACCTGACCGAGCTCTTCCCTCATGTCCCCCACGAGCCGGGGGAAATCGTGCTCGAGCTCCACGAGGTGGCCGGGCGGAATCTCCCGAGACGCGCCGACCTGGGCGTCAGGCGCGGCGAAGTCCTGGGGATCGCGGGGCTGGTCGGGGCGGGACGTACCGAGCTCCTGCGCGCGATCTTCGGGCTGGACGCGGTCCGCTCGGGGCGTGTTCGGGTCAAGGGGGTCACGCGGGCCCGGGCGACCCCCCGACATCGGATCGCCCAGGGCATGGGGTTTGTCAGCGAGGACCGCAAAGGGGAAGGGTTGGCATTGGGCCGTTCGATCGAGGACAATTTGACCTACTCGGCCTTGCGGGGCCATGCGCGCTGGGGATGGCTGAACCTCGGGAGGCGTCGGGCCGAGGCCGTGCGCTGGATGGCCCACCTGCGGATCAAGGCCGATGGCCCTGCGCAGGCGATCGGCGACCTCTCGGGTGGGAACCAGCAGAAGGTGGCGATCGCCCGCCTGCTCCACCAGGAGGCCGACGTCTTGCTCCTGGACGAGCCGACGCGGGGGATTGACGTGGGCTCAAAGGCCGAAATTTATCGACTCATCGGTGAGCTGGCCGCTCAGGGGAAGGCAGTCGTGATGGTCAGCTCCTACCTGCCGGAACTGCTGGGAATCTGCGATCGGTTGGCGGTGATGACCCGGGGCGTCCTGAGCGAGCCCAGGCCCGTCTCCGAGTGGAATGAACATTCGATCATGCAGATCGCGACCGGGGGCTGACCCGGCGCAACCCTTGCCGTCGTTCGCCCCACTCTGGGGAAGGCAGGATCCGACGAGCTCGCCGTGTCTTCCGTTTTCCCATGAGGCGGGCATGAGTGGGGGCGACATCGTGGGCAAAGCCGTCGACCAGGTCGGGCTGCAAAAGGGTAGGACCGCCCGGCGCCGGGCACTGGGCTGGGTCTGGACGGCGTTCGGACCGTTCCTGGGCCTGGTCCTGGTGACCTTGCTCTTCGCGTTCGCGACGCGAGACTCCGGAAACTTCCTGACCGTCTACAACTGGCGGACGATCGCGGTGCAGACGGTGATCGTCGGCACGGCGGCGCTGGGGATGACGGTCATCATGATCTCCGGCGGAATCGACCTGTCGGTCGGCTCGGCGGTGGCGCTGGTGACGGTCGCGATGGCGTTGGCGGTCCGGGGCATTCATGTGCCGGTGCCCGAGGTCCTGGGCCATGCGATCGCGTCCTTGCCACGGGTCGTGGACATTCCCCGGGTGCCGCTCGCGTGGGCGCTGGTCGGGGGTGTCCTGCTCGGGGGGCTTTGCGGGCTCTTCAACGGCGGTCTGATCACGGGGCTCGGGGTCGTGCCGTTCATCATCACCCTGGGGAGTTTGAAGGTCTTCCGAGGGCTCTCGAAGTGGTTTTCGGGGAGCACGGCCGTTTATATCCCGGGCGAGTCGAAGGCCGGTTGGTTCGGCCGGATGCTGGCGACGGAGCCCGAGCCGCGGTGGCTCGTCGTGGCGCCTGGAGTCTGGGTGCTCCTCGCGCTGAGCGTACTTGTGGCACTGGCGCTGCGCTATACCTTGCTGGGCCGCTATATCTATGCGGTGGGCTCGAACGAGGCGACCGCTCGGCTCTGCGGCATCAACGTGCCCAGGGTGAAACTGGCCGTCTACGGCCTGGCGGGCCTGGCGATCGGGCTGGCCGGGGTGATGCAGTTCAGCTACCTCGACGGGACGGGCGATCCGGTCACGGCGGATGGCCTGGAACTCCAGGTCATCGCGGCTGTCGTCATCGGCGGCGGGAGCCTGAACGGCGGCGAGGGGAGCGTGCTCGGCACCCTGATCGGCTGCATGATCATGTCGGTCCTGAACAACGGGTGCGTCCACGCCGGGATCGCCAACGAGAGCCAGGACATCATCATCGGTGCCATCATCGTCGCGGCCGTGGCGCTCGACCGATTCCGCCGGCAGCGAGGCGCTTGAGGCTCGCCCGTCACGCAAGCGTTGAAACTGTGGACAAGAGGGCACGGACCCGGCGTCGATCGACCGCGGCCGATGACGACCCCCTGGACCTCATCCCGTGCGTTCGTCAAACTGGCGGCAAGGCCGGAACTGGAGCGATTGGAAGTATGGGTGGAATCTCAGGAGTGAAATCATGGCAGGCAGAGCGCTCGGATTCCTGGCGTGCGTGGCGACTGTCTTCGCGAGCATGAGCACCCGGGCCGAGGAGGAGAAGGCCCGGCTCTCCACGATCTCGGTTGCCGGACGAGGAAAGATCTCCGCGCTGCCTGACCTGGCGGAGATCAACGTGGGGGTCGCGACTCAGGCTCCGACCGCGCAGCAGGCGCTGGCGGCCAACAGCGAGGCGATGGCGACGTTGCAGGCCTTGCTGAAAGAACGCGGGGTGGCAGCCAAGGATATACAGACGACGCAGATCCAGGTAAATCCCCAATATTCTCAGCCTCGCCCGCAACTTTCCAGCGTGCAACAGGCGGAATTCGTGCCTCGGATCGTGGGCTATCGAGTGGATAATTCGGTGCAAGTCACTTCCAGGCAGATCGCCAAGCTCGGAACGCTGCTCGACGCGCTCGTACAGGCCGGGGCCAACCAAGTACACGGCATCCAGTTTCGTGTGGACGAGCCCGAGAAGTTGCTCGACGAGGCGCGCAAGCGCGCCATGACCGATGCCAGGCGCAAGGCGGAACAGCTCGCCGGCGAGGCGGGCGTGGTGCTCGGCACCGCGATCAGCATCCGGGAAGAGGGGGCGTCCATGCCTCCCCCCATGCCTTACGGCTCCATGCCAGGGATGGGGATGATGGCCGCCGAACGCTCCGTCCCGGTCGCTGCGGGCGAGCAAGAGATAAGTGTCTCGGTGCAAGTGATCTACGAAATGAAGGGCCCCAAATAGGTGCATCGGAACCGATGGGCCTCAAGCATAGGGGGGGATAGGGTCGAAGCTTAGATTGACAGCAACGAAGGCCCCCATTACGATGCGGGCGACCTGCGGCCGCCTCCCCCCACTAGGATTGTGGCGAAGGGGGCATGCTCGGACCGAGTCGCGACAGTGCAAACCGAGATCGAACCGATACGCCCTTGCTGACGGAGCGAAGCCCCGCGCAAGTTCCGGCAACCCTCAAAGGAGAGGGACGCTTGCCTTCGCGCGGGATTGAGGGTGGATTGATCGGGCGGAGCGGATCTTCGCCGCCCGACTCACAGGGAAGTGCGACCTCGCATGGCCACCACGCCGCTTACGTCGAGATCGGTTCGTCGTCGGATCACCTCCACGCCTGCCTTTGCACCCCCTCCTGCCAACCCGCCGTGCGAATTAGTCCCCCGGCGCATCGCCTCGAACTTCGCCGCGCTGAGCATCGCCGAGATCATCTGCCGAGGGATTTCTGTCGCCGTGATGCTCTCGTTGACCAAGCGGTTGGAGCCCGCGGGCTACGGTCGCATCGGGTTTGCCTTCAACGTCGTCTTCTGGCTCGTCCTGGTGGTGCGCGACGGCGTCGAGGTGATCGCCGCGCGAGAGCTGGCACGGCATCCGCGGCTGATTAGGCCGCTGGTCAATCACGTCCTGGCGGTCAAGGGGGTGCTCGCCATCGCCTTGTTCGCGGGGCTGGTGGCCGTCGGATCGCTGACGCTCTCCGACTCCATCGACCGGACGATCCTGGCCCTCTACGGGCTGATGCTCCTGACCACCGCGCTGGGGCTCGACTTCGTGTATCGCGGCACCGAACGCATGGGGTTGGTGGCGGTCTCCCTGTCGATCCGCACCCTGATCTATGCGATCGGGGTCTGGTACTGGGTGACCGACGCCTCGCGGATCGTCTGGGTGCCGGCCTTGCTGGCGCTGGGCGAGGTGTGCGGGATCGCGCTGGTCTGGGCCTGCTACGTCCGGAAGTACGGCGTTCCACGGCCGGTGCTGGGGGGTCGTTTCCTCCGCGTCTTCCTCAGGCGGGGCCGGTCGGTCTGCCTGATCCAGGTCTCGCAGACGGTTATCGGGTCGGCCGACTTCATGGTCGTCGGTCTCATGAGCCAGTGGGCCGACGTCGGGCGGTACGGCGCCCCGCACCAGATGATCACGGCGGTCCTGACATTCGGCCTGATCTTCCAGCAAGTGGTCTTCCCCACGCTGGCGCGGTCATGGCGGAAGACGGCGGCCTCGGGACGTCAGGCCTTGAATGCCCTGGTGCAGGTCCTGGTCGCGGGCCTGATCCCGGTGGCCGTCGGAGGCACCATCCTGGCCGGGCCACTCGTCCGATTCCTGCCCGAAGAATACGCCGGTGCCAGCCTTCTACTCGCAATGGGCATCTGGAAGGCCCCCCTGCTGAACCTGGCCTACCTCTATCAGACGACCCTCATCGCCGTGAATCGCGAGGCGGCTGGCGTCCGCTTGCTCCTGATCGGGGCGATCGGCTCGGGGCCAATGGTCGCGCTCTTCCGCTGGTATTTCGGCCTGGCGGGGGCGACGGCGGCGGTCCTGCTCATCGCGCTTGGCCTGGTGGTCGCAGGGTACGGATGTCTCGCCCGTGAGGGGAGGCAACCCGCCTGGCATCATCATTTGGCGCTCCCGGTTATCGCCTCGGTGACCATGATACCCGTCTGCCTCATGTTACAAAACGTTCATGTACTGGCCGCCATCGCGGGGGGGATTTTGACATACCTCCCCGTCCTCGCCGCACTGGGAGGTTTCCCTCACGAGTCCCTCCGTGCGATTTTCTATCGTGCCCGGCCGCGCTCTTGAATGCGCCCCTCCTACCGGCTCGCTCCATCATCGAGCTTCGGAACTTGTTCAAGTCGAACTGGCCCTTCTCGGTCAAAATTGCTAAAACTTCCGGCAACCGTCGCCAAGGATCCCCGTCTCGGGGATGTTCGGCGGTTTTCGACAGGGAGGTCGCCGTTGAAGTTCTGCATGGTTACCACGTTCTTCGGCGCGCATAGCTTCGGGGGGGACGCCGCATACGTGGATCGGCTGACGCGGGCCTTGTGTCGACGCGGCCACGAAGTGCACGTGTTCCACTGCGCCGACGCCTTTAATGCGGTACGCGGCGAGCACCCTTTACGACAGTACACGCCGCCCCCCGGCCTGCACGTGCACCCACTCGAGAGCGGCGTCGGCGTGCTCTCGCCGCTGGCCACGCAGGTGACCGGCCAGCCTTACTTCAAGGCCGGGGCGCTCCGCGAGGCGCTCGATGCGGTCGATACCGACGTCGTGCACTTCCACAATATCTCGCTGGTCGGCGGCCCGGGGGTCCTGCACATGGGACGAGCGGCCGTCCGGTTGATGACGGCCCACGAGCACTGGCTGATCTGCCCGATGCATCTGCTCTGGAAGTACGGCCGCAAGGCGTGCGACGGCCCTTCCTGCCTCCGCTGCACCGTGGCCGGAGGCCGACCCCCGCAGGCCTGGCGATACACCGGGGCGATCGACCGGGGATTACGGGAACTCGACGCGCTGATCTTCCCGAGCCGCCATACGCTGGAAGAGCACCGTCGCCGAGGCATAGACGCCCCGATGGTTCACCTCCCCTATTTTCTGCCCGACGACTGGTCGGAAGGGATCGAGGACGAGCTGCCCCGGCCGTCGCCGCGACCGTACCTGGCCGCGGCGGGTCGGTTGGTCCGGATGAAGGGTTTTCAGCGCCTGATCCCGATGATGCGGCTCTTGCCCGAGGTCGACCTGCGGATCGCGGGGACGGGGCCCTACGAAGTCGAGCTGCGCGAGCTGGCCCACGGGCTCCCGAACGTCTCTTTCGAGGGGTTGCTCGGCGGATCGGCCCTGGCGCGTCTCTTCCACGGTGCCCGGGCCGTCGTCGTGCCCTCCCTCTTCCCCGAGACGTTCGGCTACGTGGTCCTCGAAGCCTTCGCCGTCCGGACCCCGGTGGTGGTCGATCGGCGTGGCGGGGCCCTCCACGAGACGGGCGTGCTCAGCGGCGGAGGCCTGGGCTACGAGACCGACGCCGAGCTGTTGCTGGCACTCCGCCGGGTCGTCCATGATCTCGATCTCCGCGACGAGCTGGCCGACCGCGGCCACGCCATCCGGAACGGCGAGTGGTCCGAGACCTCGCACATCGAACGTTACTTCGGCCTGATCCAAGCCGCCCGCGTCGGCCGGTCGGCGATCCCGCCACCCCACCGGCCCCCGTCGCGGCTCGGCAACGCCACCCGGCTGACCCCGCGCGAGGGCGGCTCGAATTCGCCCCTGTGAGCCGGAACCGAAGTCGTGGAGTCTCCTCCCTCCGATGCATCCCCGACGCGGCGACCTCCTGTCCTGCCTGGCCCTGATCGCGCTGGCCCTGGCCGGCTTTGCCCGCCTGGTCGCCCGGCCCGGCGCCCTGATCGTCGACGGCGGGCGCCCCCGGATCGATCACGCCGTACGCGACGAGACTCGTGTGGTGGGCAACGACCTGACCGAGCTCTTCCTGCCGCATCACCTCAACGTGTCGGCACGCCTGGCGAGGCACGGGCGATTCCCCCTCTGGGACGACTCGGGATTCGGCGGACGCCCCATGGTCGGCAACTCGCAAGGGGGCCTCTTCTACCCTCCGGTCTGGCTCGCGTGGTGGTCGCGCTCGCGAGCGAGCCTGGGATGGCTGACCGTGACCCACCTGATCTGCGGAAGCATCGGAACTTACGTCCTCCTACGCACCGTTGGGGCCAGTCGTGTCGCATCAGTTGTGGGGGCTGGATGCTTCCAGCTCTCACCTTACGTGATCGCCCAGACGTCCGAAGGGCACTATCCGCATGTCTGGGCGGCGAGCTGGTATCCGTGGGCTTTCTGGGCCTTCATGCGCCGCCGAAGGGGCGGGATCGGGAACGCGGTGATCCTGCCGCCGATCCTGGCGATGGCGTTCCTCACCGGGCACCCGCAGGAGTGGTATTACCTCGTCATTGTGTTGAGCGTCTGGGCGATGGCCGACGCATTGCTCGCCTGGCGTCGGGATGGGCATCGCGCGGCTGTCTGGGCTTGGGCCGGCTGGGCCGGGGTGCTGGTCTGGTCGCTGGGGCTGATCGCCGTCGAGCTCCTGCCCGACCTGGCCGTGCAACGATGGGTGCTCCAGAGCGGCCGGATGGCGATGGGGCCCGCGAGCCGATACCACCTGCACTCGCCGAACGTGATGCAATTGCTCAGCCCGAGCGCCCTGGGAGGACCGGCCGACTACTTCGGACGCGACAATTACTGGGAGACTGTCCTCTCCGTCGGCCTGCTCCCCCTGGTCCTTGCCGCGATCGCTCGGGTGCGGCATCCGGACCGGGCGCTGACGCGAGGTTGGCTAATCCTCGTCGGGGCGGCCGTGCTCTTCGCGGCCGGCCGGCAATTCGGCCTCTTCGCCGTGCTCTACGCGATCGCCCCGGGCATGGACCGGTTCCGGGTCCCCGCCCGATCGCTCTTCCTGGTGGCCCTGGGTGCGTCTGTGCTCGCCGGGCTCGGGGTCGATGCCCTGGCTCGCTCGACCACCGCCCCGGGACCGGGACGGTGGTCCCGCATCGGGGTTGCGATCGTCGCCGTAGGACTGATCCTCGGTCGAATCGCCGCCAGCCGGGTCAGTCCCGGCGCGTCCGGGCTCCTGGAGACGTCAAGGGCCATGCCGTGGGCCTTCGCCGCGTCTCGGGTCGTCTCGGACAGGGGCTTCTGGCTCGCAGTCGCGGGCATGACGATCGCGTTCGCCTGGCTCAGTCGCCGCCCCGCGGACCGCCAGCTCGTGGCCTGGTCGTTAGGTGCCCTCGCGCTCCTGGAGTTGGTCGTGCATGCTCAGGGCGTGGTGAGGGTCGCACGCGCCGAGCGGTTCCTCGGCCCCGACCCGATCAGCGAGACGCTCGTGAGGGCCGAGCCGCTGACGCCCGGGCCGTTCCGCATCCGGGTTCGCGACACCCTGTACAACGACCTCCGCGCCTTCGGCCACGGATTCGAGAAGGTCAACGTCAACGACTGGTTCCAGCTCCAGCATGCGGCCGACCTGTACGAGACCCTCTATCTCATCATGCGACGGCCCCGGCCCACCGACCCGGCAGAGCCGCTGGGAGAAGCCGTCGCGCGCTATCGGCGCGAGGTGCAGCAAGGGGTGCTCGATCGGATGGGCGTGGCCTTCCTGGTCGCCGACCACGTCGATCCCGACGCCCCCTGGCCGCTCCTGGCGACGGGGAGGTGGCGCGGAAGCTCCTTCGCGATCCATTGCAACACCACCGCGATGCCCCGCGCCTATGTCGTCCCCCGGGCGGTCGTCGCGCCCGAGGACCCGGCCACGGTCCTCTCGACCTTCCGGCACCTCAACCCCCGCGCCGCCGTGCTGATGGCCCGCGACCCCCTCGGGCCTTCGGGAGTTCGCCAGCCGTTCACGCCTGCCGTGTGGGCCTCTCAGGACCCCGACCGCATCGTCGTGCACGTCGAGACCCGGGCGCCGGGCCTGCTGGTCATCGGCGACACCTGGATGCCCGGCTGGACCGCCCTCGACGATGGTCATCCCGCCCCGATCCTCCGGGGAAACCATGCGCAACGCGTCATCCCATTGCCCCACCCCGGCCGGCACGAAGTCGTCCTGCGCTACCGACCCCCCGGGCTCGACCTCGGGCTTGCCGTCACCTTCGTCTCAGGGCTCGCCTCGATCGTCGCCTGGCCCCTGACTCGTCAGTTCAGATCGTTCCGAGCACATCCGCCCCTGGAGACGGTGACTTCTGGTATCTTGGGCGGATGAACGGCTCGCTCAGCGGCGTCTTGAATCTGAACAAGCCGGGGGGCCTGACCTCGCGTGCGGTCGTCGACATGGTCGTCCGGCCACTCCGCGGGATCAAGGTGGGCCATGCCGGCACGCTCGACCCCCTGGCGACTGGGGTCCTGGTGGTCTGCGTCGGGGCGGCCACGCGGCTCATCGAATACGTCCAGCGTATGTCCAAGACGTATCGGACGACGGTCCTGCTCGGCGCCCGCAGCGATACGCTCGACGCCGACGGCCAGGTGGTCGCGGTGGAATCACCTCGCGTGCCGGGCGTGCTCGAAATACGTACGGTGCTGGCGACCCAGGTCGGCACGATCGCGCAAATTCCACCCCAGTATTCGGCCTTGAAGGTCCAGGGAAGACGCGCCTATGACATGGCCAGGGCCGGGCACGCGGTCGTCCTCGCGCCGCGCCATGTCCTGATCAGCCGGATCGAGGTGCTGGCTTACGCCTGGCCCCGGCTCGACCTGGAGATCGACTGCGGGAGCGGGACGTATATCCGGTCGATCGCCCGTGACCTGGGCGACGCGCTCGGCTGCGGCGGCCTGGTCGAGGTGCTGACCCGTACCCGGATCGGCCCATTCACGCTCGACGACGCGCTCGACCCGCTCGAATTGACCGCCGAGTCGATCTCCGGCCGCTTGCGCCCGATGCTCGAAACCGTGGCCAGCCTCCCGCGGCTCTCCCTCACTCCCGATCAGATCGCGGCGATGGGACAGGGCCGGGCGCTGACCGCGGATCAGTTCGATGGAGCGGTCCCGGCCGGAGAGGTCGCCCTCGTCGGCCCCGACGGGACGCTGGTCGCCATCGCCGAAAGGATCGCCGGGTCCGGTCGCGTCGAACCCCGAAGAGTCCTCACGTCGGGCTGAAGCGATCCGACTCGCGTCACACGCAGAGGACAGGCTCCCCCGAATCCGTGAATCACTCCCACCCTGGCAGACCGGCAGGGCCCGTTCCTGTACGATGGCCGTGAGATCCCTCGGCGATGACTTGACGGACGCTGCGTCGGCGTGCTAGGATAGTGTTCTTGTGTACAGATTCACGATCAGGGGTCCGGGAGGGCTGCGCCGTGGCCAAGCGACAGGGGTCGGTCGAAGTGAAGTCTGCGGCGGTGTCGGCCGAAGAGAAGGCGCTGAACAATACGCTCAGTCAGATCGAGAAGACGTTCGGCGCCGGGGCGATCATGAAGATGGGGGAGGGGAGCCACCTCGAGGTCGAGGGGGTCTCCACGGGGGCCTTGTCGCTCGACCTGGCGTTGGGGGGCAAGGGGTTGCCCCGGGGGCGCATTATTGAGCTGTTCGGCCCCGAGTCGAGCGGCAAGACGACGATCGCCTTGCATGCCGTGGCCAACGCGCAGCAGGCCGGCGGGGTCGCCGCGTTCATCGACGCCGAGCATGCGCTGGACCCTTCATGGTGCAAGAAGCTGGGGGTCAACATCGAAGGCCTGCTGGTCAGCCAGCCCAGCAGCGCCGAAGAAGCGCTGCAGATCGCCGAGATGCTGGTGCTGTCCAACGCCGTGGATATCATTGTCATCGACTCGGTGGCCGCGCTGGTCCCCAGGGCCGAGGTCGAGGGGGAGATTGGCGACACCCACGTCGGGTTGCAGGCGAGGCTGATGAGCCAGGCCTTGCGCAAATTGACCGGGGGGGTGTCGCGGTCCAAGTGTGTGCTGATCTTCATCAATCAGCTCCGCGAGAAGATCGGCGTGATGTTCGGTAGTCCCGAGACGACCCCGGGCGGCCGTGCCTTGAAATTCTACAGCTCTTGCCGGATCGACGTCCGGCGGATCGGGCCGGTCAAGGAGGGGGAGGACGTCACGGGCTCGCGTATCCGGGTCAAGGTCGTCAAGAACAAGGTGGCGCCCCCGTTCCGGGTCTGCGAGTTCGACATGATGTACAGCGGCGGCATCTCCCGCGAGGGCGACCTGATGGACCTGGCGATCGCCGACAAGATCGTCGAAAAGTCGGGCTCGTGGTTCAACTATGGCGACGTCCGGCTGGGCCAGGGCCGTGAGAACGCCAAGCAGTATTTCCGCGACCACCCCGAGATTGCCGAGGAGGTCACCGCCAAGATCATGAGCACGCGGGGCGGCTCCCAGGCCCCCGTCTCCAACGGCGCCGTCGACGACGACTCGACCGAGGAATGATCGAGGTCGCGTCCACGTCGGATCGCTCGGCGGGAGGGACCATCCCCGAGGTGAGTCCCTCCCGTTCCCTTTCGCGGGTTTCCCCGTCACCCATGTCGACTCCGCGGCGGAAGGAGTTGGAGGCGGAGGAAGTCCCATTGAATAGGGTGGATTAAGCCGGAGGAATGGCCGATTCCTTACTGGAGACTATCTATAGCCGTCCCGAAGGCGAGGGCCCGCAGGTCCAGGCCAGGATGGGCCGAGCTCCGGTGGACTACGGAGGACCAGCATGCCGGGTCGAACCTCACGCCGATGCCCGTGGCCTTCGAGGCGAATGACTCCGTTCTTCGAAGGCCTGGATACCAGGGTCTTGCTCTCCTGGGGCGGTGTCGGCCCCGAGCTCGGTTCCTTCGTGGCACCGGCGGTGAATGTGCCGCGGCCCTCTCGTCCGTCGCTGACGGTCGACCCGCATATAACGATCAACCACTTCCTGGGCAACCGCCTCGGCTCGGGCATCGATCGCATCGCCCGGCAGGTGGAACTGCAAGAGGGCGTATCGAACAACCAGGTCGCCGAACGCGTCCTCTCGCAGAAGTTCGTCCATGCCATCCTGAGTCGCAAAGACACGTATCGACTCCTCGCCTCCGCGGTCCCCGCGAGCGGGGGAGGGCTGCAGTCCGAAGTCTACTCGGCGACCGGGCCGGTGTTGACAGAGGCCCTGCGGAGCGGCCTATCCCAGCCCGCCCCGAATGCCCCCCGGACGGTCCCGGGCCTTCGTCTCGTCGACTCGTTCGGACGGAGCACGAACTTCGGCGGGGCCCAGGCCGGTACATTCCTCCGCGCCTTCCGCCACGCCGCCGATCGCAATGTCTTCACGCTCAGCGCCCGGCAATCCGACCTGATCGCGCGCGGAATCGCCCAGTTCCAGGACCAGGTCAACCAACTGAACAATGCCGGCGCGTTTCAGCCGATCGTCCCGGCCCCTGCCCCGGGCCTGCCGGACGGCCGGCTCGACGGCACGCTCGAGGTGTCGCTCGGGGCTTTCCGCAACCTGGCGGGCATCGACCCGACGCTTTCGGGCCTCCAGGTTCCGGGCATCGGCAATTTCCCGGGCCGGATCGACGTCGGCTATGTCTTCGACCGCGCCGGCAACTATGGGATCGCCCTGACGGCCCGAGGTCCCCTGGCGAGTGCCCCGGCGGGGGTGGCCTCGGCGAATGTCATCGGCGGCGATATCCGGATCGAAGTCTCGGACGCCCCGAACCTGGCCGCCCTGAATGGCAGGCGTTCGGTCGAGGGCCTCACCCAGGGCTCGCCCTCCGCCGGCGGCCTCGAGTCGTCCCGCTATGCGAGCGGCATCTCGACGTTCGCGGCCTCGGCCGGGTACGGCGCCGGGTTTGAGTTCGGCACGGGGACGGCCTACACCCAGGTCATCCCATTGGGGAACGTCTATGCATTGGTCCCGGAGTTCCCGGGGCGGAAGTAGCCGGGGCGAGCTCGCGAATAGGATCGAATCTCTCGCTGGAGTCGCGTCCCCACCGTCGAAGTCTTGCGAGAGACTTGACACTCGAAACTGGCCGAAACGGGACGCTCCTCGTGGCGTCCCGTTTCGCATTTCGAAGGGAGTGGCGGCCCGGCGAGACGCCTCGCGGCCTACTCGGGTGACATGGGCCGCCTCGCACCGAGCGAGCCGCGATGGGTCCGACGGTGAATCCACCGGCCACCGTCGAGCATGACTCGAAACGAGAACCGTCGAAACGCCCGGGCCGTTTTAATAGTGTAAGCTGTTGGAAAGGATGGCCTCGCCAGACCTTCACCACGCTCCGCAGCTTCATCGATCCACGGAAGGTCCAGTCGCATCCCCTTGATGTGGATGGGAGTTTACGGATATGCGGAGCGGGAATGCCATGTCACGCCACGGTCAAGGTCGAGCTCGACGTAGGGCCTTCCATGCTTACGTGGAAAGACTCGAAGGCCGACAACTCCTGGCAACCTTCCAGGTGTCCACGACGGCGGACGGCGGCCCCGGGTCGCTTCGCCAGGCGATCCTGCAGGCCAACTCCAACCTTGGCGCGGATGCTATCGAATTCAACATCCCCTCCTCGACGGCGCCGGGAGTCGCCTTCCCTGGGTTCGATCCCGGAACGCAGACCTGGCGGATCACCCTCAGCAGCGCGCTGCCGACCATCACCGACTCGGTGAGCATTGACGGATATACCCAGGCGAATTCTCCCACCTCGTTCCTCTATCCGGACGATACTCCCGCCGAACCGACCCAGTTCATGTCCGTGCCGAACACCGTCCCCGCGACGCTGGGGAATAATGCGGTCATCCGCTTGATCGTTGATGGGAGCGGAACCGGGGGTGCAACGGGTTTCCTCCTCGACACCTCCCATAGCTCCCTCCGAGGGCTGATCATCGACGGCTTCGGTGTGGGCGTCTCGGTCCCCGACCCGGATAACGTCGGCAATTTGATCCAGGGTAACTTTGTCGGACGATATTTCCTCTTCCCCGTCGACCTGACAACGGGCGATCCTCTGGAGGGTCCTGGCGGGGCGGTGTTGGCCGGGCGGGGCAATTCACTCCAAGGCGTACGGCTCGGTTCCACCAACGCGACGGTCGGGGGGACCTCACCGCAAGATAACAACGTCATCGTGGGGAACGGACTCCAGGGCGTCTCCGTTTTAGTAGGGGCGGAGGGCAATCAAATCCTCGGCAATCAGATCGGGATCGCCGGCCCTACGCTGGATGGACTGTTCAGGATCGCACCAAATGGGGCCGAGGGTGTGCTGGTCGCAGCGTCCACCACCCACGTGGGCGGAGCCGCTCCAGGGGCCGGTAATCTGATCTCGGGAAATCTCAGCCACGGCGTCCGGATCACTGGCATCGCGGCGACGCGCAACCTCGTCGAGGCGAATTTCATCGGTGTCGGGCCGGGCGGGGGGTTCCGCTTCGGCGCGGGCGACCCCGGGAATGGCGGAGACGGCGTGCGGATCGAGGACTCTGCGAATAACCGGATCGGTGGTGCGAGCGACATTCAACGTAATGTCATCTCGGCGAATCAGGGTGCCGGCGTGCGCATCCTCGGCGTGGGGGCCGTGGCCAACCTGGTCCAAAACAACTTCATCGGCGTGACGGCGGGGGGCACTTCGGCTCTTGGGAATGCGTTGGAAGGGGTCTCCATCACGTCGTCGAACAACGTTGTCGGTCCTGGCAACGTCATTTCCGCCAACCTCCGAGGCATCCTGCTCCTCGGCGGCGGCGCGACCGGGAACAGGGTCGAAAGCAATCGGATCGGCACCGACGCCGCCGGCGTCGCCGACCTGGGCAACGCTCGCGAAGGCGTCAGGATCGAAGGGGCCACCGATAATCTCATCATTGGCGATGGACAGGGATCGCAGGTCATTTCGGGAAACAACCAGGGTATCGTACTGATCGGTCCCTCGACGTCCCGCAATCAGGTACTGGGCAACTTCATCGGCACCGAACGGACGGGGACGCTCGACCGCGGCAATTCCCTGGAAGGAGTCCGGATCGAGAATGCGCCGGGCAACACGATCGGAGCCCCGGGAGTGTCCTTCCTGAACTTGATTTCGGCGAACCACTGGGGCGTCGTGATGTCGGGCCCCTCCGCGATCGGCAACGTCCTCCAGAACAACTCGGTCGGTACCGATATCACCGGCTTGTCGCCGCTCCCCAACGAAGTCGACGGCGTCCTCGTGAACAATACCGCGTCGGGTAATCGGATCGGGGGAACGAGCATTTCGGCGGGGAACTCGATCGCCTTCAACGTCCGGGATGGAGCCCGCATCGAGGATGCGAGTGTCCGAAATGCCATCCTGACCAATCAGATATTCTCCAACAGTGCCCTTGGCATCAATCTGGTCGTACCCTCAGATCCGCCCAGCGGAGTGACCCCGAACGACGCTGGTGACACGGATACGGGGCCGAACAACCTCCAGAATGCTCCCATCTTGACCACGGTCGCGACCTCGATCGCCTTCACGAACGTCCAGGGAGTACTCGTCAGCGCGCCGAATATCACCTTTACTATCCAGTTCTTCTCCAATGCGGCGCTCGACCCCTCGGGACAAGGTGAGGGACAGCGATATCTGGGCGAGACGACGGTACGCACGGGTGCTGACGGGGTCGGGACTTTCTCCGCGGATCCGCCGGCCACCCTCCTGCCGGGCCAGTCCGTCACGGCGACGGCGACCGACCCCGGTGGAAACACCTCGGAGTTCTCCGCCGGCATCACCGAAGTCCTCGGCGCGGTGCAGTTCCTGGTGGCCGGGTTCACCGTCGACGAGGGGGGCGGGACGGCAACGATCATCGTCACCCGGTCGGGGGGCAGCGGCGGGGCCTTCACGGTCGATTACGCGACCGGAGGCGGGACGGCGCAGGCCGGCGTCGACTACACCCCCGCCTCCGGGACGCTCAGCTTCGGCCTCGGCGAGACGACCAGGACGTTCACCATTCCGATCCTCGACGACACGCTCGGCGAGGCGAACGAGACGGTTTTCCTGTCCCTGAGCAATCCCGTAGGCGCCGCGGCCCTCGGGACCCCGAGCGCGGCGGTCCTGACGATCCTGGACGACGACCAGCCGGGTGCATTGCAATTCAGCATGGCCGATTACGTCGTCGACGAGGCGGCGGGGACGGCCACGATCACCGTCGTCCGCGACAGCGGCGGCGGGCTGGTGACGGTCAATTTCACGACCGCAGACGGGACGGCGCAGGCCGGGGTCGATTACACCCCCACGTCCGGGACCCTCACCTTCGCGAACGGCCAGACGGTGGCGACCTTCACCATCCCGATCCTGCTCGATTCCCCGGTCGAAGCGGACGAGACGATCCTGCTGAGCCTCCGCACACCGACCGGCGGGGCATCCCTGGGTTCACCCTCCTCTGCGGTCCTGACGATCCGCAACGACACGGCGGATCGCGACGGCCCGAGGGTCACGGCACTCCGTGCGATTTCCGCTCGGCGAGGCCTGGGTTCGATCGTCATCGCTTTCAGCGAAACACTCGATCCCGAACGTGCCCGTAACCTTCTGAACTTCGGTTATAGCGTCCAGACCCTCGGTCGCGATCGCAGGTTGGGGACTTCGGACGACCTCATCGTCGGCCTCAGGTCGGCTGTTTACGACCCGGTCTTGCGAACCGTGACGTTGAGAACGGACGGGGTCATCCACTCGAATATCCCCTTCTTGGTCATCATCAACGAGGCCACGAATACGCCGGGCGCGGGAGTCGGACTCTCCGACCTTTCCGGGAACTTGCTGGACGGGGATGGCGACGGGAGGGCCGGTGGCGTTTTCCGGGGGGTCGCCACCGCTCGACCGAGGGGGCCTCGACGATTTCAGATCGGGCACCGTTCCGGAGGACGCGGCGAGACGTTCGGTCGACTGGGAAAATCACGGACATGATCGTTGCTCGAATTCGGGTCGAGATTATGCCCTCTCGCCGGCCGGATCTGGGCGACGGGCCGGCGTTTGATTACACTGCTCCCCACTACGACCACGGTCCGCCCTCCTCTCCGCGGCCCGTCGCGGTTCGGCCTGCGTCCACCCCATTCGACTCGGCCCGCCGAGAGGCTTCCACCATGCGGTTGCCACGCGTCCTCCTTACGATCTCGCTGCTCTGCCCGGTCGCCTCGGCCGCCGACGATCCCCAAGCCGTCGAGAAGCCATTCGGCCAGGAACGGCGACTCCCCTTCGACGACTCCCGCGTCGTCGGCTCGCCCGATCCACCTTCCCCTTATAAGGTCGTGCGTGCATTCCCCAGGCTGGCCATCAAGCAACCCCTGAGCATGAGCCCCGAGCCGGGGACCGACCGCCTCTTCATCCTTCAACACCTCGGTTCGCGGGCGGGGCCGGGTCGCCTGCTCGCCGTCCGTGACGATCAGGAGGCGTCGGAGTCTGAGATGTTGCTCGAGGTCGACGGCCTGGCCGTTGGCGTGGCCTTCCATCCCGACTTCGAAAGCAACGGCTATGTCTACATTGGCCTGAACGGCCCGTTGAAGGGGTCGAAGACGACTCAGGTCGTGCGTTACAAGGTCGACCGCCGTCCACCGCACGGTATCGACCCGAAGTCCAAGCTGGTCGTCATCGAGTGGGCATCCGACGGTCACAACGGCGGCGATCTCGCCTTCGGCAATGACGGCTATCTTTATGTCTCTTCGGGGGACGGGAGCAGCGGCTCCGACGCCCACATGACAGGCCAGTCCCTCGACGACTTGCTGGCGGCCGTGCTCCGGATCGACGTCGACCATCCCGATCCGGGCAGGAATTACCGGGTCCCGAAGGACAACCCGTTCGTCGATCGCCCCGGCGCACGCCCCGAGTTGTGGGCTTATGGCCTGCGCAATCCCTGGCGGGTCAGCTACGACCGCGAGTCGGGTCAGCTCTGGGTCGGCCAGAACGGGCAGGACCTCTGGGAGCAGGTCTACCTCGTCCAGAAAGGGGCGAACTACGGCTGGAGCGTGACCGAGGGGGGCCACGTCTTCCACGCCCAGAACAAGGCGGGCCCCGACCCGATCCTCCCGCCGACTGCCGACCATCCCCACAGCGAAGCACGCTCGCTCACAGGTGGTCGAGTCTACCGAGGTATCCGCTTGCCCGACCTCGTCGGGGCGTACGTCTACGGCGATTGGTCCACCGGCCGGGTCTGGGGGATCGAGCACGACGGCAAGAAGGCCCTCTGGCATCGCGAGCTGGTCGATACACCATTCAACATCACCGGCTTCGGCACCGACCACGCTGGCGAGATGTATGTCATCGACCAGGTGACCGGATTCTACCGGTTCGAGCCGACGACCGAGGCCGACCGGCCATCCCGACCCTTCCCGACTCGACTGAGCCAGACGGGCCTGTTCGCATCGGTCGCTTCCCACACGCCCCACCCGGCCGCGCTCCCCTACGACGTGAGCGCCCCGCAATGGGCCGACGGGGCGACGATTGAGCGGTTCGCCACCCTGACGGGCCTGGAGCGGGTCGAGCAGAAGGCCCAGCTCAACGCGGGGGGCGCCTGGTCCTTCCCCAACGGCTCGGTCATGGTACAGACGCTCAGCCTCGACCTGGCCGCCGACGCCCGTAAGCCGGCCCGCAAGCGGATCGAGACCCGCCTAACCGTCCGCCAGCAGGGGGAATGGACCGGCTACTCGTACCGCTGGAACGCCGAGCAGACCGACGCCGATCTGGTCCCCGCTGCAGGCGCCGCCGCGGAACTCGAGGTGGCCGATCCCGCCGCTCCGGGCGGCCTCCGCGAGCAGGTCTGGCGGTTCCCCGCGCGCGCGGAGTGCCTGGTCTGCCACTCGCGAGCGACCGGTTTCGTGCTGGGCTTCAGCCCGCTGCAACTCGACCGCGACCGCGATTACGGCGGCATCGGCGACAATCAGCTCCGCACGCTCGAGCACATCGGCGTATTCGAGGGCAAGCTTCCCACGAGGCCCGACAACCGCGCACGGCTGGTCGACCCTTACGAGGCAGGAGCCCCCCTGGAGGCCCGGGTCAAGTCGTACTTGCACGTCAATTGCGCGACCTGTCACGTCGGCGAAGGCGGCGGGAACGCCAACATGGAGCTGGGATTCACCACGCCACTTGACAAGATGAAGATCATCAATGAGGTCCCGATCCACGACCGCTTCGACCTCAATGACGCTCGGCAGGTCGCTCCCGGATCGCCCGAGCGTTCCGTCCTCTACCATCGGATCTCGCGACGGGGGACCGGCCAGATGCCCCCCTTGGTCTCCACCGAAGTCGACCCCAAAGCCCTCAGGCTGATCTCCGACTGGATTCGAGGGCTGCCTCCGGCGAAATGATACGCCCCGGATCGTTCGCAGCCGGAGCCAGAGGGCCTACCCGGCCCCTTTCGGGAGGTCGTCCTCTTTTTCGCCCCATCGAGAGAGGTGATCTCGGGCGAGGTCGTGCAGGACGTCGTGGGCGGCCTTGATGGCGGCGAGGCTGGTGCCGACGTACTTCTCGACGACGGCGGCGGCAATCTCGAAGGCCACGACGTTCTCGACGATGACGCTGGCGGCGGGGACCGCGCAGACGTCGGAGCGCTCGTAGGCGGCCAGCTGAGGGGCCTTCGTCTTCATGTTGATGGACGGCCCGCGCGCGGCCAGGGTGCTGATCGGCTTCTTCGAGGCGCGGACGACGATCGGCTCGCCGTTGGACGTCCCCCCCTCGATCCCCCCGGCGTTATTGGTCGGTCGGCGGAACCCGAAGCGGCGGTCGTCCCCGGGCGGGTCGGCCTCGTAGGTGATCGGATCCATCACCTTCGAGCCGGGCCTCCGGGCCGCCTCGATCCCGAGTCCGAACTCGACCGCCTTGACCGCCTGGATGCTCATGACGGCGGCGGCCAGCCGGGCGTCGAGCTTTCGGTCCCACTGCGTGTGGCTCCCCAGGCCGATCGGGCATCCGGTGACGATCGTCTCGACGATCCCCCCCAGGGTGTCGCCGGCCGCCTTGGCGGCGTCGATCGCGGCGACGATCGCCGGGTCGGCATCGGGGTTGAGCGTGTAGACGGGGCTGGCGTCGCGGACCGACAGGTCCAAGGAGAGCGGCGGAGCGGCGATCCCCCCCAGCTCGCGGACGTAGCCGATGACGGTGATCCCCAGCTCATGGAGGAGGAGCTTCGCCAGCGCGCCGATGGCCACCCGGAGTGCCGTCTCTCGGGCGCTGGCACGCTCGAGGACCTCGCGGATGCCGGTCTGGTAATTGATCGCACCGGGCAGGTCGATGTGGCCCCCGCGCGGGGCGGCCGGCTCGGCGAGGCGTTCGAGCTTCGAGTCTTTATTGATGAGTCGGAGCGTGATCGGGGCGCCGGTGGTCCGGCCGTGGAAGGTCCCCGAATCGACGATGATCCGATCGGTCTCGAGCGTCTGCCTCTTGCCACGTCCGTATCCGCCCTGCCGCCGCTCCAACTCGCGGTCGATGAGGCCGGTTTCCAGGGCGATACCCGAGGGGAAGCCCTCGACGATCGCCGTCAGCGCCGGGCCGTGTGACTCGCCGGCGGTCAGGTAGCGGAGCATGTCCGGGTCTTCGCTTTCGGTCTTCAAGGAAGCCGGCGGAGGAACGGTCCGCCGGTCAGCGTCTCGTACGCCTCGACGTATTTCCGCCGCGTCTGCTCGACCACGTCGTCCGGCAAGGGAGGGGGAGGACTGGCCTTGTCCCACCCCGTGGCGTCGAGCCAGTCGCGCACGAATTGCTTGTCGAACGAAGGTTGGGGGCCCCCCGGGCGGTACGAATCCAGGGGCCAGTACCGCGAGCTGTCGGGGGTCAGCAACTCGTCGACCAGCAGCAGTTTACCGGTCTGGCGATCGAAGCCCCACTCGAATTTCGTGTCGGCCAGGATCAGGCCCCTGCCCCGCGCATGATCGGCAGCCTTCTCGTACACGAGGAGGCTCAGTTCCCGGAGTCGCCCGGCCAGGTCGGCGCCGATTTCTCGGGCCATCGTCGCGAACGGGACGTTCTCGTCGTGACCCACCTCCGCCTTCGTGGCCGGGGTGAAGATCGCGTCGATCCGGTCGCTCTCGACGAGGCCGGGGGGCAAGGAACTGCCGCAGACGGTCCCCGACGCCCGGTATTCGCGCCAGGCGCTGCCCGAAAGATAACCCCGGACCACGCACTCGAATGGAATCACGTCGGCCTTCTTGACGACCATCGCCCGGCCGTTCCACGCCTTGCCATTGCCGGAGAGCGGGTCGAGGCCCGCGTCACCGAGGTCGGTGGAGAGCATGTGATGGGAGACGCCGATGTGGCCAAACCAGAAGACACTGAGCCCGGTCAGGATCTCCCCCTTGCCAGGGATGCCGTTGGGCAGGACCCAGTCGTACGCGCTGAGGCGGTCGGTCGCCACCAGGAGGAGGCGGTCGCCGAGGTCGTAGACGTCGCGCACTTTCCCCCGGCGTTTTGGGAGTCCATCCCAGGCCGTTTCCAGCAGTGACACGCGGCGATGATCTCCGGAAGACGTCTGTGCCGCTCGACTCCCGACCAATCATCAATGTAGATCAAATGCGCGGAACGGGCAAGGTCCGGCGTACCCGAACCAGGGTCATGCAAAAGTCGGGATCCGGGACCGGACGGATGGATCAGGGAGGAGCGATGCCCCAACCACCCGGACCGCATTCGAGCCCAGAGGACGACTCGTGAATGACCCTGGCACCCGAACACGACGCGGACTTGCGAGGATTATCCGCCTGGTTCACGGTGAACCACGGTGCTCGGTAATTTCGCAAAAGCCGTGGCGCCAGACGAATCCGACGAATCTACCTGGCCCATGGGGGCTCATCATTTGACACGACACCGGCTCACGTGTTGACCAGTCTCGATTCGCCCCGGACCATGCGCCCCGTCAGCGTGGCGAAGTGGGTGTGCAGGATACACTTCCAGGCGAACTGGAAGAGGTAACGCGGTGGCCGGCCCGAGATCAGGAGCTTTCGGAGGTAGCGGGCGTAGACCGGTCGATAGGGGAGGGTCCGCGGATCGGACCAGATCCTCGCCAGCATCCCCAGGGCTGCCAGGATCGTGAGCGCCTGGTGCTTCAGGTAGAGCAAGGGCCGGTTCCGGCGGAGCCAGTCGACCTTGGCCGAGGCGAGGGGCAGCTTGCCTTCGACGAAGAGCGAGTCGAATCGCTCGAAGTAGTTCTCGGCGTCGTAGAGCCGGTCCATCAGGTCGACCCACCCGTCGCGCAGCTCCTCGCGGGTCATCCGCAGCGGGATGACATTCGTGGCGATCCGCGGGTCGTCCGCGGCGGCGTTGTCGAGCCGGCCCTCGGCCTCGAGCCGGCTGTACAGCGGCGTCTTGGGGATCGCCGAGAGCATGCCCGCCATCGCCCCCACGATCCGGGCGGAGCGGAGGAATTCGTACTGGCGGTCGAACACGCCGGGGTCGTCGTTGTCGAAGCCGACGATCATCCCGGCGTAGACCTCCAGCCCCGCCGCCTGAACCCGACGGACCCGCTCGATCAGCCCACCGCGCACGTTCTGGTGCTTTTTCGTCTCTCGGAGGGCCGCCTCGTCGGGGCTCTCGATCCCGATGAAGACGGCGACCAGCCCCGCCTCGGTCATCAGGGCGAGCAACTCGTCGTCCTCGGCCAGGTCGAGCGACGCCTCGGTGAAGAAGGCCAGCGGGTAGCCATGCTCCTTCTGCCAGGCGATCAAGGCGCGGAGGATGACCTTGGCGGCCTTCTTGTTGCCGATGAAGTTGTCGTCGACCAGGAAGATCACCCGGGCCCCGAGGCGGTACTGGGCGTCGACCTCGGAGACGACCTGCTCGGGCGTCTTGACCCGGGGCTTGCGGCCGAAGATCACGATGATATCGCAGAACTCGCACTGGAACGGGCATCCCCGCGAGGTCTGGACGCATCCCATCGCGTACTCGCGGAACGGGACGAGGTCGTACCTCGGCATGGTGACGCGGGTCATGTCGGTCTTCTCGGCCTGCTCGTAGCGGGTCTTGTGCCGGCCCTGCTCCCATTCTTCGAGGAAGACGGGCCAGGTGTCCTCGGCCTCGCCGATGAAGATGACGTCGGGCTTCCCTTCGAACCAGTCTTCCGAGACGGTGATCCAGGGCCCCCCCACGACGACGAACAGCCCTCGCTCGATCAATTCGTCGAGGATCTCGCCCATCCGGTCGCGTTGGACGGTCATGCCCGTCAGGCCCACGATGTCGAAGTCGCGGAGGGCGTCGAAGTCGATCTCGCCGATGTTCTCGTCGATCAGGACGACCTCGTGCGTCGATGGGGTCAGACCGGCCAGCACCGGCAGCGCCAGGACGGGCATGTTCGCCCGCTTGCCGACCAGGGGGAGGCCGTGGTCGAGACCCCAGAAGGACGTCGGGAAGCGGGGATTGATCAGGCAGATGCGAGCCATGGGTCGATCCTTCGAAAGAGCGGACGGTCCTTCATCCGGATGATTGCGCCGGGATGGACGAGTGTTAAGGCGTGGTTGGCATCAAATGTCCTAACGAGAATCGACGCCGAAAAAAAGCCCCACGCGGCCGAACCCGGGCTGATTCACAGAACTGGCCCCGCCGGCTCCCCACGCGAGCCCGCAAGGTCGATGCATCTTCGCGGCGCCCCTCAGGACGATCGCCGCGAGACGGGCGCCGGAATCGCCTGGCTAGCGGACGGATCGTCCGGCGGGGCCGCGGGGATGCGCCTGCGCGTAGGCGACGAGTCCGGGGAGGTAACGTTGGATGTTCGTCCCGATGGAGGACGGCAGGGGCTGGCCCCTGGCGACCTTGGAGAGGAGCAAGCCGAGTTTACAGTCCGGGCTCGCCTTCTCGCCGAAGTTGTTGTTGATGCCCTGGACGCCGGAACGGAGCTCGATCCTGGAGAACCGGTTCGAGCCGGTCGTGCCTCCCTGGGTGCCGATCGTGTCGCGGCCCGACACGAAGAACTTCGGCTGGGCCTCGGTGACGACGTATTGCCCGGGTCGGAGGTTGGCGAACTGGTAGAAGCCGTTGGCGTCGGTCGTCGCGGCGAGCTTGACGGCCTCTCCCGAGTCGGCGACCCCCCTGAGAGTCACCTCCACGGTGGCGATGCCGAACTCGATGGCGTCCTTCTGGCCGTCGTTGTCGGCATCGAGGTAGACGAAGCCCGAGAGCGCGTTCGGGAGCCATTCGCCGAAGTTGATGCCCGTGAGGTCCGTGGCGGCCAGCATCACCGGGGTCCGGTCGCTGCCGGTACTGTCGGGCAGCGGGACGCCATTCCGCGAGTCGATCCCGTCGCTGTAACCGGCGGGCTGGACGGTCTGGACGACCGTGTACTGTCCCGGTTTCAGGTTCCCCTGGGGCAGATAATGGTAGTTGACGTCGATCGTCGACGAGGAGACGGTGCTGACCTGGCTGACCAGGTTGCCCGCGCCCGAGGCGGACGAGCTGGATACGGCCTCTTCGGTGAATGAGACGGTCCCGGTGCCGATGAACGCGGCCAGGTCGCCGGGGGCGGTCAGCGTGACGGCCTTCGTGTCGGTGGCGGGCACAGGGCCGAAATCCTTGCCGCTCGTGCCGGCGAAATCGACGACCCCGTCGAACGCCGAGGCGTTGAACGACTGCGTCGAGATCGGCCGGAGCACCAGGCCTCCCACGCCCGGTCCGCTCGTCGTCAGCGTGCCGTCGACATTCCCCACGACCGTCGCCGGCGCGGGGTCGCGGCTCTCGACCTGGATGCGGCTGGTCAAGGTCCCGATGTGGACCAGGTCGACCGACGTGAGCGTCCCCAGGGCCGGGTCGAACTGCGCGGCCGTCCCCGACTGAGTCGACCTGGTCGGGGTCTCGGCGAAGGTCACCTTGCGCGAGAGGGTCGTCGGCGCGACATGGACCGTGCGGTCCGACGAGAACTGGTACGCCCCCGACGCATCCGTCGTAGTCGATCCTACCACGACGCCCGAGGCGTTCAAGAGCTCGATCGGGCTGTTGGCGATCGGGGCCTCACCGCTCTCGAACCGGCCATTGCCGTCGGAGTCGTGGTAAACGAACCCGCCGATCACATTGCCCGCGAGCAGCTCCCGCCGCTCGAGCGTCTCGACGCCGAACCCTCGGGAGGCGGAGTCCGGACGCCCACGCCGACCCCTTCGGCCATCCTTGGCCTCATGGCTCATGCGAGTCCTCTTCCTGAGTCAAAGCCGGCGAACGTGGAGGGCCGGATGCTTCCTCGCGACGCGGCCCCGTCGAGATGGGATCGGCGTGGACGGGGCGCGGCGGACGGAGCCGGCCGGTCCTCGGCAGTCCCAACACCGGGCGATCATACAAGGCTCTCGAATGGCGTAAACGCCAATTCCGCCCCGTCGCGGTGAAATCCGACCCGGGCATCCGCGGCGTGCTGGGGGAGAAAGGGGAATGCCTTCGAGGGAGACATCGGATCATTCATGCGCAATTGCGGGCTCGGCGCGGGCGACGCGACCGGCCTCGCGCATGAGTGCGATTCGAAGGCCCGTCTCCTGGGGATGCATGGACCCGGACGGGGACGCCCGCCATGAAGTCGCTCCGGGAAGACGAAACGGGACCGGTCTCGGCCCGAGTTGCAGAGCCGGAGACCTGGGCCTCCAGGTCGGCCAGCATCTCCTCGGCGGTCTGGTAACGACAGGAAGGGTCCTTTGACATCGCCCGCCGGACGATCGCGGCGCAGGCTTCGGGGAGACCGGGCAGGATATCGCGGGGATCGGGCACGGCGTGGTAACAGTGGGCGAACATGACCAGGGGCATCGTGGTCGACACGGCGTAAGGGCCCCTGCCCGTCAGCAGTGCATAATAGGTGGCGCCCAGCGCATAGATGTCGGTGCGGGCATCGACCGGCTCCGACTGGCACTGCTCGGGGCTCATGAAGGATGGCGTCCCCACGACGTGGCCGACCTGGGTTACCATCTCGCCGCCCTGGTCGATGCATCGAGCCAGTCCGAAGTCTCCCAGCTTGACCGCGTTTTCGTCGGTCAGAAGGATGTTGGCCGGCTTGATGTCGCGGTGGACGATCCCCGCTGCGTGGGCGGCCGACAGCCCCCTGCACACGTCGGCGACGATGCGAGTGGCTTCGGTCGGGTCCAACGCGCCCGAGACCTGGAGGATGTCGGCCATGCTCCCCGCGTCGGCTCGCTCCATCACCATGTAGTGGACGTCATCCCGCTGGCCCAACTCGAGGACGGCGATCACGTTCGGGTGGTCGAGCCCCGCCGCCAACCTTGCCTCCCTCTTGAAGCGCAGGAGCGCCTTGGGATCGGCCGAGGACGCCTCGGGGAGGACCTTGATGGCCACCTCTCGCCCGGTCCGCAGGTGCTCGGCCGTATAGACGATCCCCATGCCACCTCGACCGAGGATGCGGGTGACGAAATAACCGCCTAGCAGGGTACCCAGATGCGGGCTCCCCATCGGCGAGGAGGTTCCGTCGGACGTGCACGTGACTTCCAGGACGCAGCTTCCCCGATCGGCCATGATGGCCTCCCTAATCGATCGCTCCGAATACTCGCCGCCCCATCCTAGAGTGGCCGCATCTCCGCGCATCTGTAACACTCGGACGCCGGACGTCGCCGTCCGGTGAGAGTCACTCCGAGGTGTCGCAGGCATACCAACGTGACTTCCATGGCAGGGTCGTCATCAACTCAGCCACAAGAACCCTAGCTTTCAAAGAGTCCCTTGACAAACTACTGGGTGACGTTTCGCCCGCTGATAAGGCATCGATTGTTGTTTTCGGGGAACTTGCGGCGTTCGGTCGGCTCGCTTGCGGATTCGGCGGAAGGCCGGGACGACCCTCCGGGATTCGACGACGGACAGGTGGCCGGCGGTCGAGGAGCGTAGGGCTCGGCGGACACCCGGCTTGCGTCCTGATGGCCTGGCGTGTAGGATTTTACGATCGCCCGGGATGGGTTCGGGTCCTGTCTCCGGAGCGTCGAGTCCGAACACCGCCCGGGCCCATGGGGCCTCAAGTAGGCCGGTGCCGCGAAGGGGTCTGGTCGATGTCGATTGATAAGAGTCTGAAGAAGGCCAGTAGCATGGCCCGCTCCCGCAATGTCCTGACGAGGGCCGAGCGGCTGGTCATCCTCCAGGATGATGAACGTTGGACACAGGCGCTCGGGGTCTACAACCTGCCCAAGACCAAATATCGACGGCTACCTCCGGGCCAGTCCGGCCCGAGGCGGGTCGATCCCAAAGCCTGATCTCCGACGGAAACGCGGGCCGTCCGCGTGGCCTCCCGCCTCACTCGATGGACGCCTCGCCCCCGGCCCGAGAGCCGGGGGTTTTGTCTGAAGGCTACGCCGGTGGGACGCTTCAGCGGTCGGCAGGTAAGGCGCCGATCTCGGTCGCGCGGTCGAAGTCGCGGTCGGTCAGGCCCCCCTCCGAGTGTGTGGACAATTCGAGGCGGACCGTCCTGTAGCTGAGGACGATATCGGGGGGGTGGTCGTATTTTTCCACCAGCGTTGCGACCTGGTTGACGAACTCGAGGGCACGGCGGAATGAGGGGAACTGCCAGGAGCGGACGAGCATGTCTCCGTGCCGTGCCCACCCCTTCGCGGTCGGCATCCTGTTGATGAGTTCGGCTTCGCTGAGCTTGGCCATGGGTGCCCCCTGCGGGTCGTTCGCGCGATCCTGAAATGGGATGAACACCAGCCGCCGATAGGCCCATTATTCCCGCGCCGCGACGAACGAACAAGGGACTTCGGGCAGACCGCGGGGCTCGGTGGCCGATCGCGGCCGGACGTCGGCTTGTCGATCTTCCGACCGGGCGGACGAGGACGATCATGGAGACGACCCTGGCCCTCTTCTGCGCGTCCATCGTCGTGGTGAGCGTGCTCGGTGGTGTGCTCCCCCTGGCGGCGGTCCTGTCGCACACCCGGCTGCAAATTTACCTGAGTTTCTCGGCCGGGGCGATGCTAGGTGCGGCCTTCTTTCACATGATGCCGGAGGCGGTGCACCTGGGCTCGGCACAGACCCTGCGATGGTCGGCGGCGGGACTGCTGGCGCTGTTCTTCCTGGAGCGGTTCTTCGCGTTCCACCACCACGAGGCGCCGGAGAACCCGGCGGAACCTTGCCCCGAGGGGCCGCACGAGCACGCGAGTGGCTATGGCCACTCGGCGGGGTTGGTGCATCTCTCGGCGCCGGGAGGAGGGGAGTCGGCGGCCAAAGGGACCTCGCTGCACTGGGGGGCGGCGGCGTTCGGCCTGGCCGCGCACTCTCTGGCCGGGGGGGTGGCGCTAGCCAGCGCTTCGACGGTCCACGCCGCGGGGGAAGTTGGCCTGGGCGCCGCCGCCTGGGGGGTCTTCCTTGCCACGATCGTCCACAAGCCGGCCGACGCGCTGACGATCGTCAGCTTGATGCTCCGTGCCGGGGTCCCCCGCGCCGGGGCGCACCTCGTCAACCTGGCCTTCGCGCTGATGATCCCGACGGGTGTGGCCCTCTTCTTCGCGGGTGCGGGCCGGCTCGGTCCGGATGCCTCGGCGTCGCTGACGGCGGCCACGATGGCCTTCTCGGCGGGGACGTTCCTGTGCATCGCGCTCAGCGACCTCCTCCCCGAGCTCCAGTTCCACGCCCACGATCGGCTTTCGCTGTCCGTGGCGCTCCTGGCGGGCGTCGGCCTTATGGCCGCCACCGCGGCGTGGGAGCCTGGCGATCCGCACAGGCCAACCGCTCCCCACCATGAGGCGCGCCGCCCAGGCTGACTCCAGCGAGCGGGCCGCGTCGGGTCTTGCCGGCACGAAGGCGCTCGACACGACCTGCCCGACTGGCGAGAGCCAGTCGTAGCCGTGGTTTCACGAGCGGCGGCCAGGCCACGCCCGGGAATCGAACTCTAGTCGTAGTTTTCACCGAAATGCGGGCCGACCTCAACACCGGCAAGATAGAAACGACTGGTCTAATCCGTAAAGAATCCCGAAGTCGGTACCGATAATCCCCCATGTTTATCCGGTTTTTTCCGACGGCAAGGCGATTTGCCGCCCAGGGATGAACTGCGGGGGGGCTTCATGAATTGTAAAATCAGCCGTCCATGGATGAATGGGGCAGCCCTGGGGCTCGGCATCCTGGGTTACGGCGTGAGGATGCCTAACCTTGGCGCAGGTCCCATCCCAGGAACTTTTCTCGGGTTCATCCGTGGGTCCTACGCCGCCGACACCGAATCCCGCCGCTGCGTATCCGGAAAATATCCCCCGTGACGCCTCTCGCGAGGCCATGGTGGAAGAGCGGATCCGACAGCTGGAGGCCACGGTCAGTCGGCTCGCCCACCAAGTCGACACGAAGCCGCCCGGTGCGGGCGGTGGTTCGCCTCCGGCAGTCTTCACGAACGGCCTGGCCGACGCCAATCTCTGGACGAACCGGTTCTCCTTGACCGACGTCGGCCTTAACTGGCATCTGATCCAGTATCTCAAGGTGTATCTGGACTGGCAGCACGGCGACTTCGGCAGCCCGGTCCAGTTCGCCCCCGGACGCCGTCAAGAGACCAGCGACATGTTCCTGCTCCGGGCCCAGCTCGTCTTCTGAGCGCCTGGACCCGCCCCAGAACTTCGGTCGTAGCACTCCCGGTCCGTTGGGCGTACCACCCCTACACCGGCCGGGCGGGCCGACCGGGTGGCCGGGAAGCGAGTTTCCGGATGCGATGGCATCTCGATTCGGTTAGAATCGCGGGCGAGGGAGAAGAAGAGGGGCGGCTCCCGGGCCCTTTGCTGAGCCTCGGCAGCCGCCCCCGTCCACCCTTGCCTGGAAGACGCTCCCCATGGGATTTACCGAGATCCTGGTCATCGCCGGGCTGGTGTTCATCAACGGGTTTTTCGTTGCCGCCGAATTCGCGTTGGTGAAGGTCCGGGTCAGCCAGATCGACCAGCTGGTGGAGCAAGGCAACTGGGCGGCCAAGCTGACAAGCAAGGCGCTCGACCACCTCGACGCCTATCTCTCGGCCTCACAGCTGGGGATCACCGTGGCCAGTCTCGCCCTGGGCCAGGCCATCGAGAGTTCGATCGTGCCGGGCGTCCGCGCACTCCTGCAGAGCGTGGGCATTCCCGAGGTGAAGTGGCTCGTCGGCTCGATGACGCTCTCGATCGTGCCGGCCATCGCCCTCTCGTTCGTCACGTTCTTGCACATGGCCCTCGGCGAGCAGGCCCCCAAGAGCCTGGCCATCCGGTCGGCGAAGACTGTGGCCCTGCTGACCACGCCCCCGCTCATCGCCTTCTACTACGTCTTCTGGCCGGTCATCTGGCTGCTCAACAACGCCAGCAACCTGACCCTCAGGCTCCTGGGCCTGGGGAAGACCGACCACGCCGAGGTGTCGCACACCGAGGAAGAGCTCCGCCATATCGTCGCCGAGAGCGTCGCCGGGGGCCACCTTTCGCGCAGCGAGCGGGTCATGATCGAGAACGTCTTGAATCTCGAGGAGAAGACGGCGCGTCGGGTGATGGTCCCCCGCCCCGACATCGTCTACCTCAGCCTGGCACGACCGCTCGAGGACAACCTGCGGATCGCCCGCCAGGCCGGTCACACGCGGTATCCTCTCTGCGAAGATGACCTGACCTCCGTCATCGGCATGATCCATGTCAAGGACCTCTTCCGCTCGGGGGCGTCGAGCAACGGCCGGCCCGACCTGCGTAGGTCCTTGCGCCAGGTCTCGTTCCTCCCGGAAACGCTCCAACTGGACCATTTGCTCATCGAGTTTCAGCGCAATCGCGTCCACCTGGCGATGCTGCTCGACGAGTACGGCAGCGTGGTCGGCATGGTGAGCCTGGAGAACGTTCTCGAGGAGCTGGTGGGCCCGATCCAGGACGAGTTCGACCGCGAGACCCCGCGAGTCATCCCGCTCGGCGACGGCGCGTTTGAGGTCGACGCCACCTGCCCGCTAGACGTCCTCGCCGAGCAGTGCGGCGTCGTCGTCCCCGAGACCGAGGCCGAGACCGCCAGCGGCCTGATCCTCGAACGCCTCGGCCGACTGGCCAGGACCGGCGACCGCGTGACGATCGACGGCCATCGCCTGATCGTGCTCCACGCCGACCCCACCCGCATCCGACGCGTCCGCGTCGAACCCGTGACCGAGTCCTCCTCGACGGGCCAGGCGTCGGCGGATGCCTCCGGGTGAAAGGCAATCCGGAATGCCCGTCTTTAGTCCCCTCTACGGCTGCTCAAGATGTCATCCGCGATCGCCCCCGAGTAAGCCATCGGCAGGTTGGAAGGGCCTTCCCGCCAGGCATCATTTCGGAGCTTCGGTCTCGGTCAGGGGCAACGGTGGCGGCGTGTTCGCTTCGACTTCGTCGCGCGAGGCGCCGAGCCCCGCGGCCGCGGCCTTCGCGCGTTCCTGGCTCTCCAGACGCAGCTTCTCCAGCCGGCTGAGGGGCTTCGTCGCGGCCTCGGGCGTCGTCGAGGCGACCACCGGCTTGGCCGAGTCCGGGGCGTTCTTCTTCTGAGGTAGCGGCGCATCGATCCGGAGTCGGCCGAAGCCGAGGTTGTGCACGATCGGCTCGCCGTCCTGGGTGACCACGACCTGGCAGAAGAGGGTCTTGGTCTCGCCGGCCGGCGAGGCCGGGTCGGTCTTGAGGCGAAAGACCAGGTCGGTGCTGTCCTTCGTGATCGTGGCGGGCTCGGTCGTCACCTTGTTGGGTAGGCCCACGAGTGTCACCTTCGCGTCGCCGGGAAAGTCGACCGCCTTGTTGACCTTGACGGCCAGCGCGACGTCCTTGCCTTGCTCGACGCTGACGGGGGTGAACTTGAACGTCAGGAACTGGGGAGCGACGGTCAGCTTCGCGAGCTGCGAGGAGACCGTGAGCCGGCCGCCCTGGGAGCCCCTACGTCCTCCGGCGCCGCGAGGAGGTTCCCCGGCGGGGATCTCGGTGTAGGTGCCGTTCGCGACGATCTTCCACGTCGTCAGCTCGGCCCCGTTATTGGCGTTGACCAGGATGACGGCCTCGTCCTGCTTCTCGGGGATGACGACATCCCGCTTCGAGGCGATCCCGGGGGGGTTCCAGAGGAGCGAGACCGCGATCGGCGCGGTGAAGCCGGGCTTCCTCCTGGCGACCACCTTCAGATCCATCGTCCCGCCCCGGACGATCGGCACCTTGGGCTCGACGATCTCGATCGAGAACGGCGCCTCCTCGGTCACGGCCACGGCGAGGGAGTCGACCGTGCGGGTCCAGAACGGGACGTTGTTCTGGCCGAGGACCAACTCGACGGTCGACGTGAATTTGCTGACGATCTCGGTCAACGCCTTCGAGCTCTCGGTCTTGGGCTCGACGAGCCTTCCCGAGACACTGGCCAGGGTCGCGGCCACCGGGGCGTCGGCCTCCGCCGTGAAGAGGACGGGCAGCGAGGCGTTGCCCGGGGTCATGGTATCGGCCTCGAACGTCACCCCGGCCGGGAGCCCCGAGGCAGCCAGGGAGAGCTTGCCGCCGAAGTCGGAGCGCCGGGCGTTGATCAGGATCGCCTGACGATTCCCCCGCGGCACGGCCACGGCCATCGTCCCGGCGCCGCGGCGGGGCGCCTCGTTGGGGGTGCTCAGGGTGAGCTCAGGCTTGACGGGGCTGATCTCGACCCGGTAGGCGAAGAGAGGTCCGCCCTTCTTCAGATGGTCGGACATCGACACGACGTACTCGCCGTCCTTCGGGACGTTGAACCGGAGGAGACTGTCGGGACCGCCGCTGTCGTCGTTACGCGCGACCGTGCCCCCGTCCCGCGTGGCGATCGTGAGCACCGAGTCGAGCGGGGAGCGAATCTGCCGGGCGAAGACGCGAACGTCGAGCGTCTGGCCCTTCTTCGCCCTGAAGGCATACTGATCGACGTCCCCCGCGGTCCCGATCACCCCGTTGAGCGCCACCGGCGGCTCGAACGGCGTGGCGGTCGGGTGGGTCTCATTCGGCTCGGCCTCGATCGTATTCCCGAACGGACTGAGGCGGAAGGCGTTCGGATAAGGGGCGGTCCCACGCTCGTCCCGGGCGACCAGGCCGAAGTCGCGATCCTCGCCCTCCGGGAGGGTCACGCTCGTCGTCGTCTCGCCGAGGACGTCGCCGATCCAGCGCACGGCGACTCGCTCGCCGGCCTTGCCCCCCGCCGGCACGGTCGCCGACGGCCGGGGGAAGTTGCCGACGTGGAGCCGGTAGAGGCAGTTGGCGTTACCCTTATAGGCGCTCTCGCGGGCGACGACGGTGTACGTGCCGTCCTCGTGCGCGACGATCGAGACGAACCCGTCTTGCCAGATGAGGGCCGCGTCGTCGCTCGTCCCCAGCTCGAACCGCTTCGCGTCGAGGATCGCCACATAGGGGTCGAAGAGCGTCAGGCCCAGCCGGATGCCTTCCACCTCGACCGTGATCCGATCCCCTTTTTTCGCCTCGACCGCGTAGTAATCGATGTCTTCATTCTCTGCCACGCCGTTGACGGTGACGTTCATGGCGATCGACTGCGGCTTCGCGAAGTCGTTGTTCGGCTCGACCTCTCCCACGTCCTTGAGCACGCCGACGCTGAACGTCTTCAGCGGGCTGATCCCGGTCGCCGTGCGGAGCCGGAAGTCGTGCAGCCCGAGCGGGGCGTCGGGCGCGATCTTGAAGGTGGCTGTGGCCTGGCCGTCCTTGCCCGCCTCGATCTTCGTGACCGTGATCCCCGGCTGATAGAAGAGGATTTCCTGGGCGTCGGCCAGCCTCTGACCGGTCAGACTCACCACGACCTCGGTCCCGCGCTGGCCGCCGACCGGTTTCATGCCGCGCACGGAAGGGCTGATCGCGAAGGCCGGCGTGACGACCGCCGTCAGTGCGAGCAAGGCGGAGAAGATCGGTTTCATGGCACGGCCAGGGTTCGAGGGCAAGGGGGCGTGGTAGGTTCGTCCGTATCGGAGTGGGCCTGACAAACCGAAATCGGCCGTCATCCGCGTGGACCGACTTCGAAGGGGCGGGACGCATCGGAGGAGGCGGAAGAATAGTGAGAGAAGGATCGCGGGGCCAGTTCAAGGAGGCATGTCGATCTTGACTTCCGCCCACTCGCATCGTTCGTGAATAGTTATTGAACAAGGGATGACGTCCCTCGTCCAGTGAGATCCCGAGAATTCCAATGTGATTGGAGGCGCGGACCCCCGATCAACCGTCTCGACCGTCGCCCTACTCCGAGGCTCATCATCACGCCATCGTGGTCCGGATGAGAGGCAGCCGGTACGGAATGGAGCGACGACGCGGCGACGGGTGAAACCGATGAGATGCCCCCGGCGCATCGATGCCTCTGATGCGGGCATCGGGTCCTCGAAGCGATGCCGTGCCCGATTGGAAGGGGTCGGATCTCGTCGGCAACGGGGAGAACCACTGGCATGGTGCTGGCACCAGGTGAGAGGATGTCATCGGGGCGCGGCTCTGGTCGAGGTGCCCGGCAGATTTTGTAACCGCCATCGACCCGGTCAGACCGGTTATTGGCCACGGGCCGCCGGCCGACCCCTCGGTGGCCGACCGATCGTCAAAGCCAGTGGTGTCCTTCCCCGCTTCCTCACCGTACGTGTAGGTCCCGCGCATGAACTCGACCGCCGCAGGTCCGGACTCCCACACCCCCGTGACCGACGCCCCGCCGCCCGAGTCGCCGCTGCCGCCGACCCCGTGGCGGTGGCGGGCGGGGATCGCGGCCGGCGTCGCGATCGTCGGGGCCGCCGCCTATGGGCTCCACTCCGCGCTCGGGTACCGCTTCCAGGCGGCGGCGGGACTCGTCTGCTTCCTCGGGGTCGCGGCCGTCTCTTCCGTGAGCCTCCAGTCCGTCCGCCTCAAGACGCTCGTGTGGGGCGTGGCCCTGCAGTTCGTGCTCGCGGCGGCGGTCATCCATTCGGGGGCCGTGCGGGCCGGGTTCGAGGTCGTCGGCGGCGGGATCAGGCAACTGGTGACCGCGTCCGATCGGGGGGCCGAGTTCGTGTTCGGTTCGCTGGCGAAGCCGGCCGGGCCGGCCGGGTTCGTGTTCGCCTTCAGGGCCCTCCCGCCGATCGTGTTCGTCTCGTCGTTCTTCAGCGTCCTGTACTACCTCGGCGTGCTCCAGCGGCTCGTCCGGCTGTTGGCCCGGGTCATGATGTATGCGATGGGGACCAGCGGGGCCGAGACGCTCAGCGTGGCCGCGAACGTCTTCATGGGGCAGACCGAGGCCCCGCTGATCGTCAAGCCGTTCGTCGCCCGGATGACCCGGTCCGAATTGCTCGCCCTGATGAGCAGCGGGATGGCCCACATCTCCGGCGGCATGATGGCCGTCTACATCAGCTACGGGGCCGACCCGGTGGCCATCCTGAGCACCTGCGTGATGGCCTGCCCGTGCAGCCTCTACTTGACCAAGCTCGTCCTCCCCGAGGCCGGCCGGCCCGAGACCCTGGGGGAGACCCCGATCCACGTCGAGACACCATACGTCAACGTGATCGACGCGGCCGCGGTCGGGGTCAGTGACGGCCTGCGCCTGGCGCTGAACGTGGCCGCGATGCTCATCGGATTCCTCGCGTTCATCGCCCTGTTCGACATCATTTTGGGTGGGATCAAACCGGGCCTGGTGGGCCTGGGCCTCCCGGCCGACCGGATGGGCTGGTGGCCGGACGACCTCCGGCTGGAGACGATCTTCGGGTGGGTCTTCGCCCCGGTCGCGTTCCTGCTGGGAGTCGAGCCGGGCGAGACCGGGAGGGTCGGCAGCCTTCTCGGGATCAAACTGGCCGCGAATGAGCACGTCGCGTTCCTGAAGCTCAAGGAATGGAAGGCGGCCGGCGAGGCGGTCCTCTCGGTGCGATCGCAAGTGCTGGCGACGTATGCCCTCACCGGGTTCGCGAACTTCGCCTCGGTCGGCATCCAGCTCGGCGGCATCGGCGCGATCGCCCCGGGCCGACGAGCCGACCTGGCGAAACTCGGGATGCGGGCCCTGTTCGTCGGCTTCCTCGCGACGCTGATCAATGCCGCGGTCGCCGGTTTGCTGATGTGAGCGAGCGACGATCCGCGATACGTGGGACGACACTTCCTCACCGAGTCCCGGTGGGAGAACCCACGTCTGCGACGGCTTCCGGGAATATCACACTCACCTCGGGCGAGTCGGGTCCGCCGAGCTTTTGCGATGGGGAGTGACGAGCAGGAGGGGTGCAAAGTCGCGGAGTCGCCCGGGTGGCGCAGCAAGCCAGCAGTGCCACCCGCCGTCCTCAATCCCTCCGGTCTCATGATTCCCAGGAGGCGAATGGAGCGACAGGCGAATAGGCGAGGCCGGCAGCCATGGGACGCTTCCTACAAGCGTAATAGTGCGTCGGGCCATTTTGCGGATTCGATTTAACTGGTTTTTGATACGATGTCCTTGGACTTACTTCGAGCGGGAAATAGAACAGGTGAAATGGACCGTTCATCCGGCTCGTTTCGTGACACGGGGAACGAGGCGACCCCCGGCAATCGCTTCGGCCGGTGGCGCGGGGTGGCCGGGAGGACAGTCATCCCCGCCACCCCGCGTGTCGTTCGAGACCCGGGTCGTGGCGATCGTGGACCCATCGGTCCCGTACGCGCGGATCAACCCCTGAACCGCAAGGTCAGCCAGACGAACCACTCCCTGAAGGTACTGGGGGCCGCGTTCAGCGTCATGGGGAGGGCGTCCAAGCCGGTCGCCCCCAGGCTGTAGCCGCCCTTGTCGGTCACCGTCCCGGCCGTTACGGGGGCCGTCACCGAGCCCACCGCACCGGTCACGTTGGTGACGCTCCCCATGTTACTCCCGACGGCGGCGGGGCTGGTGGGTAGGTTGGCCGTCTTCAGCTTGACGGCACCTGTGTCCGCCTTTATGGACGCGACGGCGGCCCCGAGCGAGCCGGGCGCGGGTGAGACGAGTACGACATCCAGGACGGCCTTCGCGATGTCGCTCGGGGGCACCCCCGTCGGCGCCGCATCCCAGACGGCCCTGGCGATGTCCCCCAGGGGCACCCCCGTCGGCGCCGCATCCCAGACGGCCCTGGCGATGTCCCCCAGGGGCACCCCCGTCGGCGCCGCGACCCCGAACGGCTGGAGGTCGACCACGACACCGACGGTGCTCGCATCGCCGTCGATGTCGTAGCGGACGAAGCCCGAGGCGGCGGCATCGACGGCGAGCGGCGGCCCCCAATAGACGGCCGTCATGCCGATCTCCGCCAGGGTGCCGAAGTTGCGCGGCACCAGGACCTCCACGCGGTCGGCGGCCAGTACGGTGACGGCGAGCGTGCCGGACTTGCCGCTGGCCAGGATCGAGGTCGAGTTGGGGAGCAAGATCATGGGGCTGCCTTTGATAAGTGGTCGCGAGCGTTCAGACGAATCGGACGGCCACGCGGTGGCCCGAGGTGGCGGATTGGAGCGTCGCCGTCCAGGTCGAGGGCAGGGCGCCGGTCGTCGAGGCCATCGCGTACACGGTCGCGTTGGATGCCAGGATGGCGGACGACGCCGCCAGGACGGGGGCGACCAGGCCGGCGTTCACCCGCACTGTCGCGCCGGTCGTCGGGGCGCCCTGGTTGCAGCCGACGAGCCAGTAGCGGCCCGCCGCGAGGGCCTTGCTGATCGTGACTTCCTTGATGCCGGTCGTCGTGCCGCTCACCGTCCCGGCGTCGAGCACCAGCGCCCCCGGGTAGCCGAACCCGTTGTCCGCGTAGATTCCCAGGCGGACCACCGAATTGACGGAGCCGACCCCGGTGACCTCGCACGCGATCCGGTCGATCGTGCAGGCGATGGGGATATGCAGCGGGGAGGCCGTCGCGATCGCCTGGGTCGGGATGGCCGCGGTGATCGACCCCGCATAGGCCGAGGCCCACGCCCCGGCACGATAGCCCGCGCCGAGCGCCCCGCCGGAGGTGCCCACGGCGGCACCGCCCAATTGCGTGAGCCCGGATCCGTTGCCGGTGATCGTCCCAGTGAACGTCGGCGAGGCGAGCGGCGCCTTGAGGTTGAGCGCCGCCCGGGTCGCCGTCGAGACCGGCTTGGCGGCATCCGCCGTGTTGTCGACGTTGCCTAGGCCTAGCGCCGCCCGCGCGGCGGTCGCCGGGGCATCGGGGCGAATCAGGTCGGAAACCTTCTTGGCGGTCTGGGCCACGGGAGCCCTCCTCGGTTCAGGATGCGGACCGGGTAGAGATCAGGGAGCCGCGGTCGGGGGCCCCGATCGGCGGGATATCGATGGCTCCGGACGGGGATGGGACCGCGGCCGGACTGCCCCAGAACGGGCGGCCAGGGGAACAGCCCGGTGAAATATGCCGGCGCCCTCGTCGCTCCCGGCCGAGGGGCCTGGGCGACCGGGCCCCGGATCCGGGGCGAGCCAAAGGGGCCATGCCTCTTGATGAGTCGGAATCCTTCGCCCTTCTCGCCACGGACGACGGACGCGACCCCCGGGTCAGGTGTGTTCCCATCAGGTGGGATCACGAGCGTCGCGACCCCGATGTCATGAGCCGCTGGGCGTCGGAAGCGTCGCGGGGCTCGGATGAGTGATTCTAGGCGGTCCCCTCTATGCCTAAAGCATACCTCAAGAGAAGGGGCCACGCGCGTTGCTCGGCGCGCCGTCGGCCTGGGACTGGTGGAAGTTGACTCTTCGGGTCGTGGGCCACTGGTACGACCTCGACTTTGGTTGCGGCCACGCCAGGACCGAATGGGGACATTCGGGACCGAATGGGGACATTCGTCGACATTGAGGCGATTGACGCGGTCTGGGTAGATTTTGAGCCGCCGAGAACGTTGGGACACCCACTTCGGCTTCACCCGCCCCCTCACCGGGTATCATGCAGTGGCGGGCCGCTTCGACGAAGTCGGCAGGACCGCCGAAGCCTTCGCCCCCCCGGGGGCTCGTGACGTGACCCACCTCGCACCGCTCGCGATCTGTTCCTACCCGAACGTCGGCAATCTTTGCGGGTTTCTTCCTGGGGGGAATGTGGCATCGATGCGAACGGGAAATCGAGATTTCGCGCGCAGGGCCGGTTTTCAACCACCTTTGACCCACCTCCGACCCACCGGAAATGCTCCCGGCGGCTTCCCGCCAGGAAATGCCGCAAGTCCTTGAGGCGAAGCAACAACCACCTCAACTCCCAAGGCATGCAAACTTCAGCAAACCTTATTCCCCACGCATGCCGGCCGCGTCCGGCACGTCGAACGGGTTCGAAAAGTGGGGTTTCCCGGCGTCAAATGGCCTCATTTGGCGCGCCGGGTGGTCCTCGGGGCTTGTCCAATCAGTGGCCCCGCAAGCAGAGGTCTTCACTGGTGGACAAGCCCCGAGGACCACCCGATCGACTCACCGACCTTGCAATCTTCCTGGAGTGACGAGGCCCTTGATTGACAAGCCGGCGGGGCCGTGCGATCTTCGATCCAAGCCCATTCCTGCCCGGGGAACGAGGGCATGGTGGGCGAGCTGAGTCCGAGTGACGTAGACTGGACCTCCACCCAGCCACTGTGTCGCATGGCGCGACGTGTCGCGCCCTCCTTCGTCTCGGCGAGCCCGCGAGCCATTGAGCGAGCGCCGGACGCAGGGGATGGAGACGCGTCCAAGCACGCCGAATCCGACTGGTCCAGACCCCGGCCTATGTCACAGGATGTCCTCAAGGAAGCCCCGCCCCGTCGCGAGCGGGATGACCGATCACCGAGGGCTGCGATGCGACAACGGTTCACGCTCGAATACTGGCGGGATGGGGATTGGTATGTAGGCCGCTTGGTCGAGGTGCCCGGGGTGTGTAGTCAGGGCGCGACCCTCGCCGAGCTGGATGAGAACATCCAGGACGCCTACGAATTGATGGTCACGCAGGATCGTCCCCCGGCGCCGCCGTCCGCACAGCGGCGGCCGGTGGAATTGGAGGTTTGAAGCGGCGGGCGTTTCTCCGGCAGTTGGAGACCGCCGGATGTACGCTCCACCGGCATGGCAAGCGTCATGACATCTATCGTAATCCGATCACCGGCCAGCAGGCACCGGTGCCGCGGCACACGGAGATCGCCGACACCCTCTGCGCGATCATCCGTCGTCAACTCAGTCTGTCTGGGTCGACCGACGCCTGACCTTACGCCAGCGCGGACTCGGCCCGACACGGTGGCTTTCGGCTATGCCACACTCACGCTCGGCGAGCCGGGTCCGCCGAACTATTGCGATTCGGAGTGAAGAGGCCTTTGATTGACAAGCCGGCGGGGCCGTGCGATCTTCAATCCAAGCTCATTCCTACCCGGGGAACGAGGGCGTTGTGGACGCAGGGATCCCGAGGTCGCTCGCAAGTTGAGTCAAACGCCGGAATCCGGCCCGACCTCCTCGTAAATTCATGGATCTGCGTACGGGTGAAGGACCGTTTCACCACCAACGCTCCTACTTCGCACATCACCCCGCGATCCGGCTCCTCGTCCATCGGGAAACGAGTCTTTCCTCCCGCGACGGCGATTCGATCCGGGAGTTTGTAGACGGCATCCACGAGGGGCGGTCGGCCCTTTGCCTTGCGAGGCGGGACCATGCAGCTGGGCGGCTACCGGTTATTGAGCCAGCTCGGCGCCGGACGCGACGGCGTCTGGTATCAGGCCGAGAAAGAGGCGGGGGGCGAGCGCGTCGAAGTCCACGTCCTTGCCGGAGCGCGGGGCCATTCGTCCCGCTGGTCGGAACTGGCCAAGCGTCTCAAGATGACGGCCCTCCTGTCAGACCCTTCGGCCCGGCGACTCCTCGAACTCGGACTCGAGTACGACCCGCCGTACGTCGTGATGGAAGGGGCCGAAGTGCGTCTCTGCTCCGAAGCGTCGCCGACCCGGAGCGAGGCGGTCGCCGCGGCGGCAGGGCTTGCGAGGGGCATGGCCGAGGCACACCGACTCGGGCTGACGCACGGCAGGCTCGTGCAGGTCACGATCTCGGGCCGGGGGTGGGCGGGCCTGAAACTCGACTGGTCGGGCCTCCACGGGGACGACGGGGGGGACGTGGACCCCACTGCCGCGGGGGGGCTCCCGGTCCGGGCGCCATCGACGCGTGGAGCCTTGCCCAATCCGGCCGACGATGTTTACGCGCTGGGCGAGCGGCTCGCCGGGTGGTTGACCTGCCGGCCGGCGTCGACCGATGGACGACCCGGAGGGATCCCCGGTGGCGATCCCGACCTGGTCGGGCTGATTGACACGATGCGCGCGGCCGACCCGGTCGATCGCCCCTCGGCACGCGAGGTCGCCGCCAGGCTCGCCGCGATCGGTCGTGCGGCGGGAGGCATGGAGCTCACCGCGATCCCCGACGCTTCGCCCGTCACTCGCGAACTCGGATTCGGGCGGGGTGCGAGCGTCGAGGCCGAAGCGGCGGTGGTCATGATCGGGCCGGGGTCCCGGCTCGGACGGTTTCAGGTCCTCGAGAAGCTGGGCGAGGGGGGCATGGGGGCCGTCTACCGGGCCCTGGACTCGGCCGACGGCTCGACGGTGGCCATCAAGGTGCTCCACCCCGACGAGGCCCGTCGGCCCCGTGCGCGCCGGCGGTTCGCCAAGGAGGCCCGCCTCCTCGCCGAAGTCAATAACCCGTACGTGACGAACCTCGTCGAGGTCAATGAGGACGGGGGCATCCATTATCTCGTGCTGGAGTTCGTCGCCGGGATGAGCCTGGCGCAATGGTTGAAGCGGTGGGGCCGGCTCGACGAGTCGACGGCCCTGGGGATCATGGCCGACGTCGCCCGCGCCCTCGACTTCGCGCACGGGCGCGGGATCGTGCATCGCGACATCAAGCCCGAGAACATCCTGATCGTCGGGCCGGTGATCCCCGCGTTCCCCACGACGTCCTCGACGGCGGCCACGCTCCCCGGGATGAGGATCGAGGTTTCGACCGGCGCCGAAGTCGTGTCGCCCGACCGCGTGGAGTCGACCGTGGTGCTCCGCTCGACCGACAGCCCGGCGCCCCCGGGAGTATTGCGGGTGAAGCTCTCGGATTTCGGGCTGGCTCGACACGTCGTGGAATCGGAATCTCTGAACATGACCCAGGCCGGGGCGATCATCGGGACGCCGCTGTACATGGCGCCGGAACAGTGTTCGGGGAGGGGTCAGATCGGCCCGGAGACCGACGTGTACGCGATGGGGGTGACCCTCTTCCACCTGCTGGCGGGGAGGCCGCCGTTCGTGGGGGAGACGACCCTCGGCGTCATCGCCATGCACCAGAACGAGCCGCCGCCGTCGCTCCGGGACCTGAACGCGTCGGTCAGCGACGGCGTCGGCCAGATCGTGGCGAAGGCGCTCGCCAAGCGGCCCGAGGGCCGGTATGCCGACGCGGGCGAGATGCTCCTCGACCTGGAGCGGCTGCTCCGCGGCGAGCCGACCGGCCTGGAGGTCCATCCCCGGGTCCCCGACGCCGACCCGCGCGACGTGATCTGCTATGACTTCCGCTGGGAGCTCGACTCCTCGCCCAGGGCGCTCTGGCCGCACGTCTCGAACACCGAACGCCTGAACCGAGCCGTCGGCTTGCCGCCCATCAACTTCACGGATGAGCCTGATCCCGAAGGAGGCGTCCGTCGGCTCGGCCGGATCCGCAAGGCGGGGATCGTGGCCAGCTGGCGCGAGCATCCCTTCGAGTGGGTCGAGGGGAGGCGCATGGGGGTCTTCCGCGAGTTCCACAAGGGGCCGCTCAAGTGGTTCGTCAGCATCCTCGAGCTGACGCCACGGCCCGGGGGGGGCACCACGCTGGCGCACAGCATCCGGGTCGCGCCGCGTGGGATTCTGGGGCGCGCCGTGGCCGCCGTGGAGATCGGGATGAAGGGGCACCGGGGGATCGACCGCGTCTACCGGAGGATTGACGCGATGCTGACGGGCAAGCTCGGCCACGATGCGGCGGTCGACCCCTTCGAGCCCCCCGCCGAGCTCGCCGGCCGCCGTCGCCGACGCCTCGACGACCTGCTGGACGGCCTCGGGGCGCACGGCATCGATCCGATCGTCGTGGAACGGCTGGGCGATTTCCTGGCCCGGGCGCCGGCGCAGGAGGTCGCGCGGATCAGGCCCCTGGCCCTGGCACGTCGGCTGGACCTCGACGCCGACCAGGTGGTGGCCGCGTGCCTCCATGGTGCGGCCGACGGCGCGCTGATGCTGCTCTGGGACATCCTCTGCCCCGTCTGCCGCATCCCATCGCAGGTCGTGGATACCTTGCGGGCGCTCCGCGAGCACGGGCACTGCCGGGCGTGCGCCGTCGACTTCGAGCTCGACTTCGCCAACTCGGTGGAGCTGATCTTCCGGGTCCACCCGGAAATCCGCGAGACCGAGCAGAGAGTCTTCTGCATCGGCGGGCCGTCGCACTCGCCGCACGTGGTCGCGCAGGCGCGGGTCGGGCCGGGCGAGCGGCTCGCGCTCGACCTGGAACTGGACGAGGGATCGTACCAGCTTCGCGGCCCGCAGCTCGCCTTCTCGCTCGACTTCCGCGTCGAACCGGGGGCGTCCTCCCGGCGGCTCGACCTCAGCCTGATCCACCCTCCCGGAGACGTAACACCTCGTGCCCTGAGCACCGGCGGGCAGTCCTTCTCCCTGTCCAACGAGGGCGACCGCGAGCTGGTGGTCCGGATCGAGCGGACCGCCCCCCGCGCCGACGCCCTGACCGCCGCCCGCGCCTCGGCGCTGGGGCTCTTCCGCGAGCTCTTCCCGGGCGAGGCCCTCGCGCCGGGCCAGCTCGTGAACTTGGCCGCCGTGGCGCTCGTGGTCACCGAGCTCGACGGCGCCGAGGCCCTCTATCGAGAGCAAGGCGATGCCCGCGCCTTCGCCCTGGTCCAGGAACAGTTTCGCGTGCTCGACGACCGCATCCGCCGCGAAGGGGGGGCCCTCGTCAAGACCGTCCAGGAGGGGATCGTCGCCGTCTTCTCCGACACGGCCGCCGCCGTCCGATCGGCCCTGGCGCTGGGCCCGGCCCTGGCCGAGGACACATCGACGCGCGACCTGACGCTCCGCGTAGGGGTCCACCGCGGCCCCGCGATGGTCGCCACGCTCAACGACCACCTCGACTACTTCGGCACCACGGTCCACATGGCGGCGCGGTTGCCCGGCCTCGGCCCCGCCGGCTCGGTCATCCTGAGTCCGGCCGTGGCCTCCGACCCCGTCGTCGCCGCCCTCCTGGGCACGAGCGGCTTTATCCCCACCGTCATCCCCGCCCCGGAGACCGACCTTTCCGGAGGGTTCGCCCATCGCCTGGACCGATCTCCCGACGTCCCATCGAGCTGACACTCTGGGCGATGCGTTCCCCGATGGATACCCTAATCCCGGTGCCGTGTCCCTCCACGGACGGCGGGGACGTTCCCCGCCTCCTGGCAGGTCGGATGCTCATCGCATGGGAAACAACGGGATGCCCGATTATTACCAGACGGAAGACCTCAGCAAGTTGAGCGACCTCTCGCTCGGGGCGCCCGAACTCTGGGAGAAATTCCAGGGATGGTACGGCGCGATCTTCGAAGAAGGCGCCCTGTCGAGCCGCGAGAAGGCGCTGATCGCCCTGTCGGTCTCGCACGTCCTGCAGTGTCCCTATTGCATCGATGTCAACACGAGGACGAGCCTGGAACACGGCTCGAACCTCGAGCAAATGACCGAGGCGATCCAGGTCGGGGCCGCGATCCGCGCCGGCGCGGCGCTGTCTCACGGCGTCCAGATGAAGGCGATCGTCGATCGGCTCTCGGCCTAGCGCGGTTCGCCGACGAGGAGGCGCCCGATTCCAATTCCCTTCTCCCCCCGGGAAGAGGTGCCCCGAAGGGGCGGATGGGGGGCTCGGCTTTCGAGGTCTCCCGCCCGCCCGAGGACGAGGTTCCCATGGGGGCCGGGGCCCCTCATCCGGCCGTCCCAGCCACCTTCTCCCGGGGAGAGAAGGGAGGAGCGGACCGACGTTTCTTGATGTCTCGACTCAATGCGCGAGGGGACCGCCTAGCAATGAGGACGCCCTGGCCTCGTGGGCGAATTCGTCAATGGGCTTGCGATCGCCCCCCGTTTGTGTTCGAATTGGGCATAGGACCGGGCATGCGAGGTGCCACTCTCCTCCCAATTCTCGTTTCCGCGAGGTTCCATAGAACGACGCCGTCGGTGCGCGGAAACGACCGAGATGCCCGTCTTCACGAGGCGCTTCATGTCATCCACCCTCTCCGTGGCCCAGACATACCCCGCCCGCAACGGGGACCCGTCGACTCATCCCTCCGTGAACGACCTGGCCATCCGGGTCGGCACGGTCAATGGTTCGGGGAGCCAATCGGCCAACCTGGTCCTGCTCCGCGCCCTCTACGGCATGGGCATCCCCTGCAGCGGCAAGAATGTCTTCCCGTCGAACATCGAGGGGCTGCCGACCTGGTTCCACATCCGGGCCAGCGCACGGGGATACGTCGGGCACCGGCTCCAGACGCCGATCCTGGTGTGCATGAACGCGCAGACGGCCGCCGACGACGTCCGCCAGCTGGAACCGGGTTCCGTCTGCATCCACCGCGACGACATCAACCTGGAGGGAATTCGCGACGACGTTCAGTTCTTCGCCGTCCCGTTCCAGAAGCTCGCCGAGCAGGCCTACCCGAACGACCAGAAGGACAAGGCGTACCGCGACAAGCTCCGGAAAGTGGTCAACATGGTCTATGTCGGGGTGGTCGCCCACGCCTCCGGGATCGAGATGGAGGAGGTCGACAAGGCGATCCGCCGCGAGTTCCCCGGCCGCAAGGCCAAGGCCGCCGACATCAACATCCAGGCCGCCCGGACCGGCCAGGAATGGGCGGAGGCGAACCTGCCGAAAGACCTTCCCTTCCGCGTCGAGCGGATCGACGCCACGGGCGAACAGATCCTGATCGAGGGGAACAAGGCGGCCGCGCTGGGCGCGGTCTTCGGCGGCGCAAGCGTGCTCACCTGGTATCCGATCACCCCATCGAGCAGCCTGGCCGAGTACGCCGAAGAGTTCCTCAAGAAACACCGGGTCGGCCCCGACGGCAAGAAGACCTTCGCCGTGATCCAGGCCGAGGACGAGCTGGCGGCCGTCGGCATGGCCGTCGGGGCGGGCTGGGCCGGGGCCCGCGCGATCACCGCGACCGCCGGGCCGGGCATCTCGCTGATGACGGAGTTCGTCGGCCTGGCCTACTTCGCCGAGATCCCCCTGGTCATCGTCGACGTCCAGCGTATGGGGCCCAGCACCGGCCTGCCGACCCGGACCAGCCAGGGGGACGTCCTCAAGCTCCACCTGCTCGGCCACGGCGACTGCCGGCACATCGTCCTGATCCCGGGCTCGGTGGGCGAGTGCTACTCGCTGACGGTCGAGGCGATGGACCTCGCCCAGCAATTCCAGACCCCGGTCTTCGTCGCCACCGACCTCGACCTCGGGATGAACCTCTGGCTCACCGACCCGTTCCGCTATCCCGAAGGCCCCATCCGACGCGGCAAGGTGCTCGACGCCGATGACCTGGAACGCCTCGGGCAGTTCGAGCGCTACCAGGACGTCGACGGCGACGGCGTCTGCTATCGGACGATCCCCGGCACCGAACACCCCCTGGCGG
>JAABUS010001588.1_pt1 | contig 48283 bp, 43 predicted proteins | sample 5560161 | NCBI WGS metagenome assembly JAABUS01 (sample SAMN10711885, study PRJNA513376) | rock metagenome | isolation source: Antarctica rocks | place: Antarctica: Victoria Land, Trio Nunatak nord | collected 2016-01-04 | reverse complement strand
AACAGAATCTTTCAACAGATTTAACTCACTGACATCAACAGATGTATGACTGCTTTGAAATATGATGAGATAACATGATGTTCAAGATTCAAAGAATAGTATCAAATGTATATAATTGACAACAGTATCACAGCGAGAAAACAATTCAACAAGCAATACAGATCTTGTTACAGAATGATGATTACACATGCGCGAAAATGAGATTACATCTTGATTAGAAGATGTTGATTAATTATGACATAGTCATTGAAACAAAGATTTCTTGTCTCAGTCATTGCAATGATGTTTGTCAGAATGACATTTACTCAAGAAAGAGAATCGTTTACAAGTCAAAATCATATTAGAGAATTCTTTGATGTTTTATCAATATTTTTGATCACTTTCGTCTCAGCAATGATAGCTCACTGCATTCAAGAGTGACAGATGAAAACATGCATACTTGCAAAGTTCAAGAGTCTGAAATCTTCATGTAAGTCTTGCAGATTAATTGAAATCTACACATCAGACACAGAAACGACAATATGCTGATCATTATAACTGACTGATGATATTTAATGACAATTTGAAATAAGCAAATCATTGCTCATCAAGACGTGATATTATTACTTCTTTGTACTCGAATCATGAAACTTGTTGAAAGAAAAGATGTAAAAAGAGTTTTCAATATTACTTCTGTTCTCAATGAATACATAACATTCTTGAATGATCTTTTGAAAAATGAGATGAATGATCAGTGAAAGAGTTTGAATAAAACAATCAAGAAAAGCGATAAAGTGTTATTGAAAATCGATGATTATGAGAATAATGATGACATAGAGAGCACTCGAAAACAGATGAACATAAGTGAAACATAAGTTGTTCTTCTGATCATCATCACGCTTCGTTCAATGAATCACTCTCAGTCGAAATAAATTGATAATAGACGTTTAAACTAATAGTTGATTGATAGAATTTCAATGTACAGTCAATTCTAATGAACACTCAGCTCGCAGCAGAATCTAGAGTGAAAATAGAGAACACATCAATCAAGAACAACAAATAAATAAGTACATCTTAAGATTAAATTGATGATCAAAGCTCAAGTCTGAATGATGCAACTTTCAATGAAGAGATAAAGATTCACTTGTACAAACTGACAGTGAGAAAGAAGAAGATGAAGATAAAGAAATATTAAACACAGTGAAATTGAACTTGATCACAATTGATGAAGAAGTTGAGATTGAAGTTAGATGAACATCTGTAATATACTAGAAATTCTAAAGACGACTTGATACTAGCAAATGCAGAGAAGTATGAGACGTTTAAACAGTGAAATGATCATGCAATGAATATTGATGTATTGTGCGAGAAAGATGACATTGAAGAATCATTAAATAGTTAGTGGTATGATTATTGATTCACGTTGATTGATTGCAAGCGTACTTAGAAACAATAATAGCTAGATCTACAAATTCATTAGTATAATTGATAATGAAAGCATATAAGAGATCATTACAGTAGACAGTTGATATGCAACTTGAAATTTTAGCAAACTGAATAAAGTAAACTATATAACGTTGACATTTCAACTAGTCTCGAGCTCAAAATCGTCTCGTATCAACGATGTCAATCAATATTGATTATACAAATTCAAAGCTACTGTTGAGAAATCTTTCTATGAAACATTGATTCATTCATATGCAATGTCATCAATGATAAGTAGTATATTGCAGTGATAGTAAATCAAGTGTCTGCTTTTGCTTGTATCATAGTAATAATAGTATCTAGTAGCATTCAATACAGTAATTAAACAGTCTCATATTCATTATCTTTGTCTTTGATCTTGTTTACATCTCGCTCAGATCTGACTCAGATCTTACTCACTCAGATCTCGTTCAGATCTTGCTTACTTTCATCTTGTCAATTCAGATCTCGTTCAGATTCTGCTTAACATATGTTGTGAAAGACATGATCATATTTTATTCAGAATCATCGTCTTTTTTTAGAATATTTTTTCGCATACAAAGTCTTGCGCTTTAAACGTTTTCATGATTCACGTCGTTTATGACTTGCATATGCATGTCAGATTTCAACGATCAATGAAGCTGCTGACGATGAAATAAATAGTGATGTTGATGTGCATGAAATCTGATGATATGAGACGAGTGAGTTAATAATTTCTCAACAAACGCTCTTCAAATTTGAACACGTCAGATGTTCATCTTTGCTCGTAAATACTGACGTTTCTGTCGATAATGTGACTATATCAACTTGAGAAAGATATTGCATTTGACTATCATTGAAAGTTTGCTTGAGCGTTAAATGAAATGATGTGCAATTTGTAATTGTGACGAAGATGATGATTTTATCGCGCTCATCAATTAATATATCGACTTGAGAAAGATATTGCATTTGACTGTTCTCATTATCAGACTCGTATGCAGAAACTTGCTTTGCATCATTAATCAATGCATTGAAGCTTTCACATGATGATGATGAATGATAGAAAACATACTTCTTGTATCAAGTACTATTCATAATATTCAAATTTAACGAAGATCTTAAGTCTCAAGAACTCATAAGACTAGACAATATCAACTCATTGTTTATCAAGATTCTGCGTTCATTTCAATGAACTTTCAATGAAATAGATTTATCGTCAGAGAAAATGATAAGTGACGACGAGATTTTGCAACTGAGAGATGAGTTCACTTCGTGCAACATCTTTCGATGACAAGAGATGAATGATAGACAACTTTGACTTTCAATATCATTGAAAGTCTGCTTGAGCATTAAACGAAACGTTGTGCAATCTATATATATGATGAAGATGACTGTTTTATCATGCTCATCAGTTGAAGATGTGATCTGAGTAACTGCATTCACATAAAGAAACTTCAGACTGATGACTTTTGATCTGAAATGAAATTCAAAGCATTGAAATTTCTCATCAAATGCACTTGAAGACACATTGAATCACTCATCATCAGTGATATTTAGAAGTAACTGAAACGAGAGAATCTGTCTTGTCTTGCATCAACATGATGTCTTTGACATAACGTCATCAAAGCATCAGACAACTATAGATTCAATGTTGAAAAGTTGAGATTTCTCATCAGATGCACTTAAAGACGCGTTGAATTACTCATCATCAGATGTACTTAAAAGCGAGTGAGATGAAAGAATCTGTCTCATCTTGCGTCAACATGATGTCTTTGACATAACGTCGTCAAAGCATCAGATAACTATATATTCAATGTTGAAAAATGATGCAGAAAATATGAGTTTTAGCGCATTTAAAAACAATCTAGTTCTGATTAAGTCAAGATTCAAGTCAAATAAAAATTGAATTGAAAGTTAGTTTTATTCATGTTCTTGTTTACTTTCTGCAATCTTTATTTCTTCACACGCTCTTTATCTTTAAGACTTCATTGAATTTATGATATAATTTAGTCATCACTTTACATATTAATGTAAGATATATTGAAAGATCATCTTGCAGCTATGCACATGATCAAACGAAAGAGTCATGAATGCAAGATAAGCATGATCATTATTTATTGCACTTATTTCAAGTATCATCAGCTTATCTCTGTGCTAAAAATAATTCAAGCTCAATTAAAGAATTAATATCAAACAACTTTGAATCTGTTTATGCTTCAGTAAAACATAGAAAGAAGTTGAAATCTGACTTGAAAGAAAAGAACAGTTGAGAATTATCATTAATGAAAATACAATCACTGATGTGTATAAAATTCACGTTGAATTTCATTATTGATGATAAGCAGTCTACATCTACACTGTCGTTCAACGAGAATGATCATAGAAGAAATAAAAAGCGTACTTTGAACATGTTGAGCATGCTATCAAACTCTCAACATGATTCATCTCATGTCTTCATTGATTTCAAGATCAAGTCACGCAGCATGAAGTCTATGAATTCTTCGTTCTATGATTGACAGCGAAGAGAAGATGATCATCACGACTCATCATATATCTGAAGTGAGAGTATTCAACGCAAGAGAGAAATTTCAACAGTCGCGCACAAGAACATCATGTGATAGATGATTTCATATTTGCAAACTATGATTATGACTGAATACGCGAGCGAAGACTGCGAATCATGAGCTGACTTTCAGCAAAAAGTCAATCTTTCAACTTTCATAAAAAGCATATGATTGAGAGTGATTAATTGTATAATTCGAATCATCAATTGAAGAAATGATGATGTAAAGATGAAATCAACATCTCATGAAGTAAGAAGAGTAAAGCAATCATGATTGAATGATGTTCACTCAAACTAACGCAGTTCAGATGTATGACATCATAAGCAACTATCAATTTTATATAATGTGTAAGATTTGCATCTTGATTCTCAATTATTACGATTTTATCAACAACACAGTCTCAATGAATTTAGTTCATGCTTTATTGAAGAACAACATCTTTCTAAGCGTTGATCATCATGATGTAGAATAATCTTCTTGAAATACTTTCATGCTGACGTTGAGAAGATTAACTTATCAGAAATGTTCAGAAACTTCATTTTAACAAAAGCATTGACATCTTTCATGCACAATGATCATCACGAGAGCTTTGACATCACAAGTTTAACACAGCACATGTTCAATTCTATCATGTTTCTGATGATCATTCTTGTGACAACTATGATTTAACATAGTATAGAGAAATACAGATAGAATGCGCGAGTTGAGAATCACTCTCAGAAATGAGAAGTTGAAGATATGCTTCGTTCTGCTCAGATCAAGAGACATATACACTGACAAAGTGATCACAAATAATCACATATTCATCACAAGACAATGATTTACTCAGTTTATCTTGAAACAAGAAACTATGTGATGATGATTGTGAAAGAAGCTGATGAAACAAAGTCAAGTGAAACTTGATTTGAATGCAAAGAATGAATTCATATACTTTTCTCTTGTGCACTCGCTGTCTGATGTAGAAGACATCAACAACGACTTTGATTGTCAGTGAAGTGAATTCAGAAAGAGAAAGAAGAAAAGCTTTACAGAGAACAGTTTGAATCATGAAGCTGTCTTGAAGTTCTTCATGAAGAATAAAGTATGTTTTTTCTCGCTCTGTTGCAACTTTGATCTAACAAAGATGATAGAAGAACGATGATACAGACAGTGAGAAACTCAAGACAAGAATGAGTCGTAACTCATCATAATCAATTTCAATTCTGCACATGAGAGAGTCAAGCGCAGTTCAGAATCAAGCTCATTATTATATTATTCTAGAACGATGACGTTGAGAGAGTCAATGCATGCGTAAGTGTTTCATATCAAGAATCGACTGTTGAATCATATTTGTCTCAATATCTTGATCAAATTTAGATTGAATTTCAACTAATTGAGACATAATGCATAAAGAGAAAACATGCAAAAGAATTCTGTAAGTGATTTCAAGAAAGTGAAATGACTTGTATCTGTGTCAGAACTGACTCATTTGATGACTTTTGTTTTGCTAACTATGATATTGTGTATAACGTGTACATGATGTCAGAGACTAGACTAAAGATACTATTAATATAGAAGAATGATATTATTATTACTTGATAGAATCTAGATACAAGATATACATCAAATAATGTACAAGATGAAAGACAAAAAGCGAAAGAAAAGAATGAAAATCAGACTTCTATTATACATGAATCAGACAGAATTAAGACTAAACAGTAGTTTTAAGACTTAAGATTGCTGTAACTAGATTCAGATGATGATGACTAGATTAATGACTGTGTTATGAGCATGTCAGAATTGAATAGAGTTTTTATAACTTGCTAACTTTAATCAATTTACAATCAACGCTTGAGAGTTGAGTATGTAATGATTAAACTAAGTTCTAATCTGATTTATGTTCTAATTCTGAATGATGATCTGATTCGTTGAACTGCAAACAGATTCATTGAACTCATGATGTTTGCAATTTATGTTCTAAATCTGAGTGATGATCTGACATCATGACACGTGAAGACAAGAATCAAAAATTCGTAAGTGTGTTCAGCGAAAGACAATGAGTTTAATACTGTGCAGAAGATGTACAGCATGCTCACTATACTTATTATGTAGAAAACTCATTCTATATTCTTGTGATAACAAGATGAACGAGTAAGTATCTAAAAGTTCTTTTCATCGTTGATCGACAAAGACTGATGTACAATGAACTCACAGAAGACATTGAAAGAATGAGATATCAACATGATAGATTTGATTCATTCTCTTGATTGTATACTGTATGCTAAGCTCTAGATTGCAAACACATCTTTCGTTGACAAGTCAGATGCTGATGATGTTGAACTGAGCATCATAAAGACTTTGACTTCAGATGAATATTGAATTCGCGTCGAAGAAAAAGCATTTATGATTTTCAAACTGCATACTACTCAAACTTCTTGAGCGAAGAGAGTGAGCATCAAAAAAGAAGAAAGAGTCTGATACAGTAAGTCTGCTGAATCATTTAGCATCATCGACGATGCTTGAAGATATAAGCAGTTTGTACAGTATATGCAAATCAAGCGCAGATTCTCGATGAAAATCATTATTGAAAGCGACGATGATTGAAATTTAGACTAGATAAATCAATATGTCACAAATCACTTGATTGTTGTACTATTTTCAAACATGTATGATGAAAAGAAATATCTTGTCATACATAACATAATTTACAGCAAAGACGATCTAACTGATTCAAATGAAAAAAGAGTGAAGATCGATTCAAACGTGTATAGCGAAAAGAAATATCTTATCATACATAACATAATTTGCAGCAAAGACAATTTATTCAATTCAAATGATAAAAGAGTGAAGAGCAACAAGATAAAAAGAGACATTCAAAGAAACTTAACTATATATAATGATCTAGTAACAGAATGCGCAAACATTTAAAAAGATAACATAAGTAATATTAATGTGATGATTGTTGCAAGAGATAAAATCAATATTAGCTGAGTGCACAGCTAAGTCAGCTAAGTGACAGCTAAGTGACAGCTAATAGTCAGCTAATAACTGAGAGAATCAGCTAATTTCAATCATTAGCTGACACATGAAATTAACAGCTAACTCAGAAAAAGTCGACAAAAATCAGCTAATACTGACTTTTTTCGCCTCATGATTTTGTCGATGTAAACAACAAGAAGATGAAATCAAAGAGTTGAAAACTAAACTTCAAGCTAAAGAAAACACTTCTTCTGATTTCATCTACTTTAAGCGTTCTAGATCTCAAAAAATATCTGATTCTTTGTTGTTTACTGATGAAAAGAACTCTACTTAAAAGAATTGATATGAAAAAATTCAGAATAAATTAAAGATCAATGTCAATCTCTTTTCTAATGAATGAGTTAAATTGAGTTATATACATTCTAGATTATTCAATGATGCAGCTGAAATTATTCAGACTAGATGCAAATGAGACTGTATCAATCTTTATAAGATCATTGATGATCTTTTGAAAAAGCTAGCTCAGTTGTTCAATGACTTGAATAAGAAAGTCAACTTTCATAAAGAATATTACAACTTGATTCTGTTGAAATCGTGTCTAGATCATTCAATCAAAGAAACTTAAGACTGATATGTATATATTGCTTTTTAAAGATAGTTATAACAAGACATTAAGAATACAGAAGAGAAAGAGTGCAAGCTCTTCTATAAATAATGACTTGAGACTGCGTTAGACTTGATACAGATGTGATGTAATATGTCAGATGTATTTGTCTAAAAGAATGATGAAAGAGATGAATGAAGAAAGTGCTGAACAATGAGAAGAAGTGCTGAGAATGACTTGAAGAATTCAATAGAGATGCGCTAAATTCATACTAAACATAGCATCATGACTTGCTTTAATCAAATTGATTAGAATTAGATCTGAACTTTGACTGATTCAGACATGTTCATAACATTATTTCTTTCTTCAAACATTCATGTTTGCATGAATAGAAAAGAAATAAAAGTAAAAAATTCATCGTGTTTTCAATTTAATGCAACTTATTCAAATATAGCTTGTGAAATTCATTCAGAACTTTCTTCAAGTCATCAAATTTCTCTTTATTGACATAGTATCATTCATCATCATGATTTATCTTGATTCATTTGATCTTGTATTGTAGTCTTTCTTTATATCGTCTGAAGTTCAATATATTGTTTACTTCTCAATGCTTTTCATTCTTTTCAATGATTATTGATCTAAAGAGTTCAGAATGTTGTCTTGATAGAAAGTCATTTGATGAAGATCATAGATACTTCGAACTGAACATTGAATGTATATGCTTCATGCTTCTAGATAGCTGAAGATGATAGAAGATCTCAACTTTGACTGTGATTGAATAGAGATTAAACTGCTTGTCTTTCAAATCTTTGCATGATCTAGTGATTTTGTTGTTTTTGAAAGTTAATCAAACTTGATCATCTATTTCATAAATGACATCTCGTCTATGCTTGTTCATCTGAGCTTCAATGATCTGCTTGATCTTTTTCAATTGTTGATGATTGAAGATAAGAAGTTTGCTCATTTGAATGATAATGTCATCGATCTTTCTAGCTTTAATACGTTAATGAGTCGTTTCATAATCAGTTGTATCTGAATCGAAACTCATTCGAGAGTGAAAGTTTTTATTGAAGTAGAAAGAAGTCATTAAGATAGTTAAGAATGTATTAAAATTATCACTGAATTTCATCATTGAAAGTCATTTAGCTCAGTCATTCTGCATGTAATTGCAGTAAATTCAAAGTTCACATTCAACATCTTGATTAACTCATTTCAACTGATCATTGATTTCTGAATGATAAACTATTGATAGATTGACTTTGATCTTCAGTCGTTTACAAAGACTTTGTCACATGATTGATATGAACTAAGAGTCTTTATTCAAAACGATAGAACTGAATAGATCATGAAGTCAATAAACGTTTCATAGCATGATTCATACTGTTTCTTCAATTGAGATGTCATTGTCTTCTCAATGACAGAGAACATAGTGATGTTTTTTAAAGAGACGACATATGATCATGCAAATGACGTTATAGTTTTTTGATAGAAGTAGCTCAGTGATGAAGTTCATAGCTATATCTTGTCAACGCTGCTGAGAAATCAATAGAGACTGAAGCAAATCATTTGTATCATCTCAAGATGCTTTGCTTTGCTGATAGACATGATAGTTTCAAATGTATTGTTGAATAGTTGCTTAATGATCTGATCAATAATAGAAGTGTTGAACTAGATCAATCATTCATTTAATGTCAAAGTGCAAGATTGATGATTGATCATGAATCTTTTGAAGCAATTTTGTATGTATTTGTTTCAACACTCATAGTAGACTCTTTTTGAATAAAACGTTGTCAATGATTTGACAGTTCTTTAGCTTCATATCATGAAGCTTCAGTTCATCTTTGTTCATAGCTTGTCAATACTCATTGCATAGTTCATTCTTCTGATTGACTAGACGTACGCGTTGATGAAAATTAGTCTCGTATTCAGATTCAATTTTGAACTCAATTAATAAAACGTTTATTCAATTCAAGATCAGTATAGTCTGAAAACAATCATTTATATCTTTAGTTGATTCAGAACTATCAATCATCAACATTCTAGTTAAAGCATCAACTTTGATGTTTATTTTGTCTGATCAAAAGATAATCTAAAAGTTAAACTTCAATAGAATATTCAAATAGTTTGCTTGTCATCAAGTCAGCTGTTTGTTTTTCATAAAGATCTTCAAAGTCTGATGATCAGTAAACATCTGAATAAATAGCTCAGTATCTTTTAGTTCAAATCATCAATGTTCAAAGCATTGAATGATAGTTAGTAATTTCTTGTCATAGATGTGATAATTGCATTCAGCTGAAATCATGCTCTTGCTATAGAAGACTATCGAGTGAAGCACATTCTCATCATCATACTGAGATAGTATGTCGTCTTTTACATAGTTGAATGTATTGATTTTCAAAATAGCTTGATGTTTAACATCAAAATGACGTAGAACTGAGATCGAGCTGATCTGCTTCTTTAGATTGTCAAAGACTTCAATGCAGACTTTGTTTCAAACAAAAGACGTGTTTTTTCAAATCAGCTGAGTGAACAACTTGACTAGTTTCAAAAAGTTCTTGATGAAGCATTGATAGAAATTGACGAAGTTGACGAAGTCTTGTATCTCTTTTAGATTAGTAGATGTAGCTCAATTGACTATAGCTTTCACTTTGATAAAATTCATGCAAAGATCTTGTTTTGATACTATGATCTTTAAGAAGACTGTTTCTTCTACGTTGAATTTGCACTTTCAAATATCTATCTACAGATCAGCATCTCATAGATGATTTAGTATCATCTTGATATATTGTTTATGCTTCTTTTGAGTCTTGCTGTATATGAGAATGTTGTCTAAATAAGCTTGACAGAAGTCATTTAGAAAGTCTCATAAAACATCATTCATATATTGCTGAAACAAGATCGAATCATTCGTTAATTCAAATAATAGAATCTTTGATTTGTACGCTTCTAGAGCGATAATGAAGATCGTATAGTTTTCACTATCGAGATGCATACGAAGTTTGTTGAAAGCGAAAATTATATTCAGTCTGATCAGATGCTTGCAGTCAACGATTTTGTCAATCATCCCATTTATGAGTGATAGAAAGTAGTGATTTCTTTTGATAATGACATTAAGCTTTCGATAGTCAATGCAGAAGCGAAAATCATTATTGATCTTCAGAGTGAATAAAACGAGTGAGAAATATGAGATCTTGCTAGAAGTAATAAAATTCTTTGACAGATTTTCGTTCAGATATTCTTTGATCTTCTGAAGCTTGTAGAGTGACATTCAATAAGCTCGACATTTAGAAGAAGTGACATCGTTAGTGAGCTTTATGTTATGATCATATGAATGATGAGATGATAGCTTATCAACTTGAGCTCGATCAAACACGTCAAGAAAATTCTGATATTTCAAAGATAGCTTGACTTTGATGTCTTCTAAATTTTGAGCTGATGCATCAATGAAAGCGACGTCTAGAACGTTCAGTTCGCATTGAGTGTTGTAGACTATTTTTCTATCAATATCTTCGATTGACATAGCGAAAATCTCGATGCAATTCTTCTTTGATCATTTAATCAATGCATGAAAAGATGCAGTTCTCACACTGAACATAAAAAAGTTATTTTTCAAAGCAGTAGAAGCTAATCATTGAAGCACTTTAAAAGCTGAACTGATAGAAGAATTTAATGATCATAATCATTTTGAGTGTGAAGCTTTAGCTGACATTGAAAAAACAGAAATGAAAGCTTTTAATTCATTTGAAAAAATGATGACATCGTTTTGCATATCTAGTAGTATTTCATTTTTATTCATTCAGAGCTTTTCTAATATGACGTCATGATGATTTATATCAGCTATCGTTACGAGCGTATCAAGACTGATAAGACTGAACAAGACTGAAGCTTTAATCAATTTGCAGTGCACGCTAGCAAGTACTTTGTATAATGATTAAAGCTAGTCAACGATCTGAATGAGATCTGACTCAGATTTGACTCAAATATGACTCAACACTCTTTTTCTTTCTCAACATTCTTTTCTTTCATCAACATCTTGTTCATCTACATTATCTTCTTTTCATGTCACAAACACATTTCTTTCAAGTCTAACACAGTCTTTAAACATTATATAAATAGAAGCTTTTGAATCAATCTTCTTCTGTATTCTTAATATTCAGTTATAGCTATTTCTAAAGATCAAGCACTATCAATTCTGATCTTCATCAATTGTATCATCTAGACATGATTCTGACATTATATTAAGAATTCGTTAATCACATGATACTGATCTCATTACTCATTCAATCAACTCGTACAGATGAATCGAGTCTAAAGAAATTTGTTTACCTGATGATTCAATCTCGAAAGACAAGAACAACATCAGAAAATTCATAGAATCAATGAGAACATATGATTGTTGAATTGCTAGAAAATCTATCGCTTATTCAGTACGCATTCGTTCAAAATCGATTAATAGAATCTATGATAAAGAATCTTCGTGAATTGCTAAGTAGAGAATCAAATCAATCAAGAGAATTACAATAAAGAATTTTCGTGAATTGCTTCAAGATCAATCATTCTCAGAAACATCTTCTTTGTTGAACAAACATACATCTTTCTTTTTCAATCATCAAGCATCGTCATTCATTCAATCTTCTTTTAAACAATTCTTATCTTCTTCATTATGACATCTAAGAACACATCTAATAAAGATAAAGCTTTCGTTGACTTTTTGCAACAAACACGTTCACAAGATTTCTCTTCTATTGTTGATTCACAACATGCTTCTTCATTCATTGCTTTCAACGAATTAAACGCTGAAATCATCATACACGATGATATAAAAGTATGAAAGAAACGTATCTATGTTCTTAATAGAGAAACAGATCATCTCATCGAGATGAAACAACGAGACAAGAGCGAAATTCAACAGTTGAAAGAAAAACTACAAGCTTTCACTGCTATCATAGTCAATGTAATCATCACTGCTCTCTTGATTGTCATCTACTTCAAATGATCTAAATATCACAAAATACTCGATTCTTCAATGTTCACTGATGAAAAGAACTCTACTTGAGAGAACTGATCTCTTGACATACGAGAGAAGTTAGCAATGAACGTTGACATCTTTTCAAATGAACTCTACAAGCTGAGCTACATTCACTTTCAACTAGCAAATGATGTCGTCGAAGTCACTCAGATCAGACGTGATCTCAACTGTGACAATTTCTATCTGACTGTCAATGAACTTCTAAAGAAACTAGCTCAATCATTTCATGATTCTGATAAGAAGAATAACTATCGTAGAGAATATATTAATCTGATTCAAGAATCAAAGAAATTCAGCAATTTCTTTAATCAGTTTAAACGACTATACATCTATCTGAAGTATCAGAAGAACGTACTAGTCGTTAATCTAAAGAATAAAATAAACTCTCATCTTTGAATCTTTTGAACAACTCAGATGAAGTCACTCATCAAGCTATCAGATATTCGAAACTATCTGATTCGCTTGAACAATGAACATAGAGCAGTTTGAAAGATCAAGAACAAACTACTCAAATGTGATGATTCAAAGATCATCATTTCTAGAGCAATTATTGCTGTTCAGTCTTCGACTTTGAAGTCTGACTGATCAAAGTCGCGCAGCGCAGTTTTGACTAACGTCAAGAATGCAAACGTTCTAGTTGAAATCTGTTTTGTATGTCACAAATCAGATCATAGTTTCAAAGAATGCTCAAATTGATCTATCAAAGTTAATGCAGTTGACGAGAACTATGATTGTTTTGAACTCAATACTGAATCAGAGTTTGAGTCAAAAAACTAGTTATCTCTTCAACAGTCACTGAAGTGAAGATTATATCTTTGTGCAATCTAGACAAAATTCTATTGAAAGAGAATTACTTTGATAAGTCGTTTCTGATCAATGCTTTTCTCATCTCTCAGAAACAATCTTTCAGTCTTCGTTCTTTAATAGACAGTGATTCAGTCGTCTACATGATCATACATTTCAATCTAGTCAATAAAGTATGCAAGAAACTGAGAATTCAATCTATATCACTGACAAAAGAGAAGTTAATAAAAGATTATGATGAAAAGATATTTAAGAAGATCATCACTTATAAAATTCTACTCAATCTCATCATCAAAAGTCATAAGAAATTGATTGTATCAATGTTGATAGCTGATATTGATCATCATGAAGTCATTTTGAATAAGCTCTGAATGAATAAAAATGAAATATTACTGAATATGCAAAATGACGTCATTGTTTTTTTGAATCAATTGAATACTTTCATTTCAGTTTTTTCAATTTCTCTCAATTCAAAGCACTTAAGTTGATCGCGATCAACTTCGCTCTCTTCAATCACTCAGACTAAAATCTCTACAATGCTCAGACGACTTGTTTAAATCACTGCTCAGAAAAAGTCATTCTCGATTCAAAGCATAAACATCACTTCATTCAAAACATTGTTAAATCATTCAAAGAAGAACAAGATCAAAGTCTTTGCTTTATTCATGATGAACATCAATAGAAAAATCACGTACAATACTCAGTGCAATTTGAATGCTTTAAACGTTTCTTCAATCAATGAAACGACTCAGAATTTAAAAGACATTAAAACGAAGCTGCTCTTGAAATATCACGAGTTTCTAGATGTTTTTGATTGAGTTCAATTGAATAAACTATTCTCTCATCGCTTCTATGATCATAAAATTGAGCTCACTAGTGATTCAACGCTTTCTCGCTGTCGAGCATATTGAATGTTCTCTGTCAAACTTCTAAAAGTAAAGAAGTATCTGAACGAGAATCTGTCAAAGAAATTCATCACTCTCAGTCAGACTCTTTATTTCTCATCAATTCTATTCATTCTCAAAGCAAATGAAAATCTTCAATTCTGCATGAACTATCAAAAGCTAAATGTCATTTTCAAAAGAAATAAATATTCTCTATCGTTGATAAATGAGATCATTGATAAAATAGTGAGTTGCAAGCATCTGACTAGATTGAACATCATATCAGCGTTTAACAAACTTCAAATGCATCTTAATAATGAGAATTACATCATCTTTATCACTGCTTTAGAAGCATATAAATACAAAGTGCTATCATTCAAACTAACTAATGAATCAATCTTCTTTCAGCAATATATGAATGACATTTTATGAGACTTTCTGAACGACTTTTGTCAAGTCTATCTAGATGACATTCTCATCTATAGCAAAACAAGAAAGAAACATAGAGATCACGTCAAACTAGTATTGAAACGACTACGCAAAGCTGAACTGCAAATGAATATTCGAAAGTGCAAATTCAATGTAGAAGAGACTGTCTTTCTAGAAGTCATTGTATCAGAACTAGATCTTCGTATGAATCTCAGCAAGATGACAGTCATAGTCAGCTGAATCACTTCAATCAATCTAAAAGAAATTCAGAGCTTCGTGAAATTTGTTAACTTCTATCGTTGTTTCATTAAAAACTTCTTGAAGCTTGTCAAATTATTCACTCAGTTGACTAGAAAGAATACATCTTTTGTTTAAAACAAGATCTGTGTTCAAGCTTTTGACAATCTCAAGAAACAAGTCAGCTCAGTCTCAGTACTTCGTCACTTCGATCTCAAATGACAAGCTATTCTGAAGATCAATGCTTCAAACTATGTAAAAGATGAAATACTATCTCAGTACAATGATGAGAGAGTTCTTCATTCGATGACATTCTACAGCAAAAGCATGATTCTTGCTGAAATCAATTATCACATCTATGACAAGAAATTGCTAGTCATTATTCAATGCTTCAAACACTGACGACTTGAATTGAAATGCATTGAACTACTCATTCAGATGTTCATCGATCATCAGACTTTGAAAATCTTCATGAAAAACAAATAGTTGAGTCAATGACAAGTCAACTATCTGAACATTCTATCGAAGTTCAACTTTCAGATCATCTTTAGATCAGACAAAATAAACATTAAAGTTGATGCTTTAATCAGAATGTTTTTAGTGAACATCTTTAAATCAGCTCAAAGACTTGAAGATCACTTTTAGACTATTCTTATCTCTGATAAAGTCGATGTTTTATCTATTGAATCAGAAGCAAATCTCTATCAACGAGTATATATGATCAATCAAACAGATGAGTTCTGCAGCGAATATAAACAAGCTATGAACGACAACAAGCTCAAATTTCATATCACTAAACTGAAGAACTGCAAAATCATTGATGACGTTCTATTTAGAAAAGATCTACTGTGAATCTCTGAGAACATGCACACGAAATTACTACAAGAAGTGCATGATCAATCTTCAATCTCTCACTTCAACAATAAATGAATTATCAATCTAGTTCAGCATTTCTACTATTGATCAGATCATCGAGCTACTATTTGATGATACATTCAAAACTGTCATGCTTGTCAGCGAAGCAAAGTCTCTAAAGATAGCATCAATGAACTTCATCATTCTCTTTTGATTTCACAGAAACGCTGAAAGAATATAGCTATGAACTTCATCATTGAACTATCTCTGTCAGAAGACTATAACATCATTTGCACAATCATATGTCATTTCATCAAAGAATGTTACTATGTTTTCTGTCATTGAAGAGATGATAACATCTCAGTCAAAGAAACGGTTTGAATCATGCTATGAAACGTTTATCAACTGCATGATCTACTCAGTTCTATTGTTTCAAACAGAGACTCTCAATTCATATTGACTATGTGAAAGAATCTTTGCAAATGACTGAGAATCACAACTAGTTTATTCACAGTTTATCATTCTGATATCGATAATCAATCGAAACAAGTCAATCAAAACGTTGAACGCGAACTTAGAATTTACTGCAATTACATGCAGAATGACTGAGCTAAATGAATATCTATGATGAAATTCAGCAACAATTTCAATATTTTCTCGATCACTTCAATGATCTTCTTCTACTTTAATAAAGAATTTCACTTTCAAATAAGTTTCAATTCAGATACGACTAACTATGAAATGATTCGTGAACGACTTGAAGCTAAAAAGACAGATGATATTGTCATTTGAATGAAAGAGCTGCTGAGCTTCAATCATTAACAATTGAAAAAGACGAAGCTGATCATTGAAGTTCAGATCAATAAACATAAACGAGACGTCACATATGAAGTAGATGACTGAGTTTGATTATCTTTCAGAAACGTCAAGACAACGAGACTCTGCAAAGATTTGAAAGACAAACAGCTAGATCTCTATCAAATCACTGCTAAAATAGATATCTTCTATCATCTTTGTCTATCAGTCAGCATGAAGCATCTGCATTCAATATTCAGTTCGAAGCTACTACAATTGTATTCAGAAGATCTTCTATCAGAACAACATTCAGAATCACTCAGGTCAATCACTATTGAAGACGATGAACATTGAGAGATAAATGATATATTGAACTTCAGATGTTATTGAGATCGAATACAGTACAAAGTCAAATGAAAAGATCTAGATAAAGACAACGAATAATACTATGTCGATAAAGAAAAATTCAATGACTCAGAGAAAGTTTTGAACGAATTTCATAAGTTATATTCAAGCAAATCGCGCTAAATATTGAAATAACTATCAACAAAAGCAAGCAAAGAAACTAAATTCATGCAAACATGAATTTTCGAAGGGAAAAGTAATGTTACGAGCGTATCAAGACTGATTAGAGCTAGTCAACGATTTAGTTGAGATCTGATTTAGATCTGATTCAGATTTGACTTAGATATGACTCAACACTCTTTTACTTTTTCAACATTCTTTTACTTTTTCAACACTTTTTTACTTTCTCAACACTCTTTTACTTCATCAACATCTTGTTCATCTACATCGTCTTCTTTTCATGTTACAAACACATCTTTTTCAAGTCTAGCGCAGTCTCTGAACATTACATAAATAGAAGCTCTTGTATCAATCTTCTTCTGTATTCTTAATATTCAGTTATAACTATTTCTAAAGATCAAGCACTATCAACTCTGATCTTCATTGATTGTATCATCTAGACATGATTCTGACATTTTGACTGATCAGTCATTTTTATTTCTATGATTCTACAAGTAGCTTTGACTGATTTTTCAACAAAGATGATCTGTTTAGTTGTTTAAGCTTTGATCATTGCTTCTCTATTCTTGATCTTTCAAATAGCTCATTGATTGTTATTCAATCAAATGAGATAGAAATAAATTTCTTTCAGAGTACTGAATTGAATCAATTGAGTTACTTAAGTGAATTGAAGTTGAAGATTTATTTTATTCTTTAGATCAATGATCAGCTGTTTTTCTTAATAGTCTAGATAGAAGAATAGTCGTTGAAATTGAGTATAAAACTCGCTGAATTTCTTCTGTTCTTGAATCAAGTTGTAGTAGTTTTTACAAAAGTTGACTTCTTTATCTGAGTCATCAAACAACTGAGCTAACTCTTTCAAAAGCTCATCAACGATCTTGTATAAGTTGAAACAGTCACGTTCGCGTCTTAACTGAGTGATCTCAGCTGCATCATTGAATAATTTGAAATGTACGTAGCTCAGCTTGACTCGTTCACTTGAAAAGAGATTGACGTTGATTTCTAGCTTGTTCTGAACTTTTTCATATCAGTTCTTTCAGATAGAGTTCTTTTCATTAATGAATAACGAAGAATCGAGTATTTTCTGAAATCTAGAACGCTCAGAGTAGATTGATGATGACGAGATAATGTTAGAAATCAGCATAGAGCGAGTCATATGAATGTAAGATAACGAGTATATAAATGCTAAGAAAGAAAAGTATCTAGAAGAAAAGAATCGACTATTTATATGACTCAGAAGAACATAAGCTAACTCTGAATAGAGTTGACTTCGAAACAACTTCATAGTCTAGTGATGAGCGATCGACGATAGTCAGAAACATAGTCATCAACATAGTCATCAACATAGCTATCAACATAGATGCGTAGCTAGAATCGTAACAGTACTTTCTCTCTTCAATGATTCATGTTCACATGAATGTATTTTCTTAGTCTTGTGTAGAATCGAAATGTCTATTGTAGCAGGCTAGCTATGTAGAAAGAAATTGACTTGCTCAGCGAAAAGATCAACTATTGACTGATGTCATTGAAGCAGACTCACTAGAAGAGAATCGACTAGCTCAGCGAAGAGATTGACTATTGACTGATGTCATTGAAGCAGACTCACTAGAAGAAAATCGACTAGCTCATCGAAGAGATCGATTCGAATGATGTCATTATAGCAGACTCACTAGTTGCACATGAACGTTTGATCAGATTCACTGATGAGTAGAGCGATGTGAGTAGATAGATCATCACGTTGACGAAAAACATCTTTGTAGCAGACTCACTAGTTGCATGTGAACATTTGATCAGATTCACTGATAGATAGAGCGATGTGAGCGAGTAGATCATCGCATTGAGAGTGTCGTTGAAGCAGACTCACTGAAATTTCGATATAGAAACAAGCTCAAAGATTTGCTTGTTGTCGAAGACATTATCGTGCCATTGTAGCAGACTCACTAGTTGCACATGAATGAATAGACGAGTCGATTCACTGATGAGTAGAGCGATGAGAGTAGATGAGTCATTGCATTGACAATGAGTGTCATTGAAGCAGACTCACTGTTGAGGTTTGCTCATCGAGATAGAGACTTCACGCAGTTCTAGACTGATCTCTTTGATTGCTCTTTGAGATAGAGACTTCACGCAGTTCTATGACTGACCTCGTTTGAGTGCTCATCAAACTCGAAAAATCTCTTGCGAATTTGAATGAGCGATGTATTCGCTGATCTTTGACCTAGTCGAATGATTTCAATCGTTTGTTTATACTCGCTGATCAGCGCATGAGTGAAGAAAGGTGAGTGCTGCTGCACGAACGCAAGTCGCTAGATCAAAGTCGATAGAGAGTTGAAGAACTACTAGCAGAAGCACTCGAAGAAATCGATGCAGATTATTTCACTTCGCCTGTAATGAAGAAGCATTTATATAATGTTAGAGATCAGCATAGAGCGAGTCATATGAATGTAATGTAATGAGTATATAAATGCTAAGAAAGGAAAGTATCTAGAAGAAAAGAGTCGACTATCTATATGACTCAGAAGAACATAAGCTAATTCTGAATAAAGTTGACTTCGAAACAAGTCTATACTCTAGCGACGAGCGATCGACGATAGCTCTCAGAATAGTCATCAACATGATCATCAACATAGTCATCAACGAAGATGCGTAGCTAGAATCGTAACAAATAATCTCTTTAACTTGTAGTCTAGCTTTCAGCTCTTCACATCGTTTCTTCAAAGCTTTCATAGTCATAGAAGATGTTATGATTTCAGCGAATGAGTCATTATCTTCGACAATGAAGAATGAAGCTTCGAAACGCTCTTTGAAGAGACGAGACATGATGAAGAAGAAAGAAGAGATTGAATTGCATGAGTGTTTTAAAAGAAAGAAATCGAGCGAAGAGTGATGCTCGATAATAGAAGATGAAGTTGTTTTTGTTGTTTGATTTGAAAGTTGATTGATTCTCTTGATTGATTTGATTCTCTAGCAATCAATGAAGATTCTTTATCGCTGATTCTATTAATCGAAATGAATGATGTATACTTAATAAGCTGTAAGTCGTCTAGCAATTCAATCAGTCTCGCTGTTGATTTTATAGACTCTCTAGTGTTGTTCTGTCTTTCAATTGCGTTGATCATCAGGTAAACGAATTTCTTTAGACTTGATCTGTCTGAACGAGTATATTGAACGAGTAATGAGTATCTGTATCGTATGATAAACGAAATTCTTAATGTAATGTTGAGATCATGCCTAGATCATTCAATCAAATAGACTCAAGACTGATATGTATGTATTGCTCTTTAAAGATAGCTATAACAAGATATTAAGAATACAGAAGAGAAAAAGTGCAAGCTCTTCTATAAATAATGACTTGAGACTGCGCTAAACTTGATACAGATGTAATGTAATATGTCAGATGTGTTTGTCTAAAAGAATGATGAAAGAAATGAATGAAGAAAGTGCTGAACAACGAGAAGAAGTGCTGAGAATGACTTGAAGAATTCAATAGAGAGACGCTAAATTCATACTAAGCATAGCATCATGACTTGTCTTAATCAAATTAATTAAAGTTAGATCTGAACTCTGACTGATTCAGACATGTTCGTAACAGATTCAAGAATTCAAGAAATTCAATGAATTCTATACTCAGTTTCAACGTCTATTTTTCTATCTAGACTATCACGAAAAGCAACTGATTATTGATCTGAAAGATAAAATCAACTCTCATCTTCAATTCATTTAAGTAAATCAACTAGTTTAATTTGATTCTTTAAAAGAAATTCATTTCTATCTGATTCATTTGAATAATGATCAGCGAGTCATTTGAAAGATCAAGAACAAGCTCAAACATGTTAATGATTTTTCAAAAACTATCTTTCATAAAGCAACTGTTATCATGCAGTTAATCAATCATTCAAAGTTTGAACAGTCAAAGTTGTGTGACGCAGTTTTAACTAACATTAAGAAAGCAGACGTTTTAGTTAAAATTTGTTTCATATGTCATAAATCAGATCATAGCTTTAAAGAGTGCTTGAATCAATCTACTAGAATTAATGTAGTGAACAAAGAATATGATTGCTTTGATTTCAATTTCAATTTCAATTCAAAAAACTAGACTGATCATCAAGTTGAGTTTCAATATCAATCTTCTGACTCAACTCAAGTACTCAATATCAATCTTCTGACTCAATTCAAATACTTGATTTCAACATTCTGACTTAATCTGATATCGATTTCAAGTCGATATCAGATTCGAGTTTTCGATTCAACTCGTCAAGAAATCGAAAATGACGTCAAGAGAGCTAAATATAGAAATTTTTCCGGTTTTTCGCCTTTGCATTACCTTTTTGCATTATCTTTTTGGTAGAAAGTCATAAAGAGAAACATAAAGAAAAACATGAAGAGAAACATGAAGGTTATTTGATAGAAAGTCATGATAGAAAGTCATAATAGAACGTCATAATAAAACATCTATCTATCTATTTTCATGTCTTGACGAATCGAGTCGAAAATTTCAAATCGATACTCAATTTCAATTCTCTAACTCAACTTGAATACTTGAGTTGAACATCTCGACTCGACTCAAATACTTGAGTCAAGAATTCTGACTTGAATCGAGTCTTGACAAATCAAATACTCAACTCAAACTCAAGTACTCAACTTGACGCGATCAGTCTACAAAAAACTAGTCATCTTTTTAAAAGTTATTAAAAAGATAAAGATTATATCTTTGTGCAAACTAAATGAAATTCTATCGAAAGAAAATTACTTTGAAAGATCATTTTTAATTGACACTCATTTCATCTTTCAGAAACAATCTTTCAGTCTTCATTTTCTAATAAACAGTGATTCAATCATTTACATGATTATACATTTCAATCTAGTTGATAAAATATGCAAGAAACTGAAAATTCAATTTATATCACTGACAAAAGAGAAGTTAATAAGAAATTATGATGAGAAAATATTTAAAAAGATCATCACTCATAAAATTCTATTCAATCTCATCATTAAAAGTTATAAGAAATTGATTATATCAATGTTGATACCTGATATTAATCATCATGAAGTCATATTGAGTAAGTTCTGAATGAATAAAAACGAAATATTACTGAATATGTGAAACAACGTCATTGTTTTTTCAAATCAATTAAATACTTCTATTTCGATTTTTTCAATCTCTCTTAATTCAAAGTACTTAAGTTAATCATGATCATCTTCATCTTCTTCAATCACTCAGACTAAGATCTTTATGATACTCAAATGACCCATTTCAATCACTGTTCAAAAAAAGTCATTCTTGATTCAAAGTATAAACATTGCTTCATTTAAAACATTGTTGAATCATTCAAAAAAGAATAAGATCAAAGTCTTTGCTTTATTCATGATGAACATTAATAGAAAAATTACGTACAATACTCAGTGCAATTTGAACATTTTAAACGTTTCTTCAATTGATGAAATGACTCAGAATTTGAAAGATATTAAAGCAAAGTTGTCATCAAAATATTATGAGTTTTTAAATGTTTTTGATTAAACTTAATTGAATAAACTATTCTTTTATCACTTCTATGATCATAAAATTGAACTCATCAGTGATTCAATGCTTTCTCACTGTCAAATTTATTGAATGTTCTCTGTTAAACTTCTGAAAGTAAAGAAGTATTTGAATGAAAATCTGTCAAAGAAATTCATCACTTTTAGTTAAATCTTCTATTTCTTTCCTGTTTTATTCGCTTTTAAAGCAAATGAAAATCTTTGATTCTGCATGAATTATTAAAAGCTAAATGTCATTTTCAAAAGAAATAAATATTCTTTATCATTAATAAATGAAATCATTAATAAAATAGTGAATTGCAAGCATCTGACTAGATTGAACATTATATCAGCATTTAACAAACTTCAAATGCACTTTGATAATGAGAATTACATCACTTTTATCACTGCTTTAAAAGCATATAAATATAAGATGCTATCAGATCAGAGAAACAATCACATCACATGCTCAACAAATCTTGAAAAAGAGCACTACATGCAAGGCAGAGCGAATCTAGAGAATGATCAAATGATGATGAATTGCACGAGTTGCAGCAATGCAAGTTCGAAGATAATTGCAAGCGACGTTGACATGTTGTAAGAAAACAGCGACGCAAAGTTGCAACACTCACGCAACGATGAAGAGAAAATAACTGACATTATCGATTTACTAATAAAGACATCAACGTTAGAGAAAGAGATGAGCAAAAATTACTCATGAAAAGAAATAGCACTGAAGCTGATGCATTGTCTTCGACTCGATTCAGAAGAAAAACATCACATGACTCAGAACGCGTTCATCGCGAAGAACGTGCAGAAACTGAAAACATCAGTTCAACTGCTAAGCGAGCAGTTACAAATGCAGAAAAATACGCGTTTCTCATCGAAAATCATGTCATGAGCAAACGTGACAAGAGAAGAATTATCAATGAGAAAGCAACGTCTCAGAGAGAGATCATCATCACTTTGCAAGAAATGCGAAATCATGATAAAGATAGCAGACAAAGAAGAAATAAAAAAGATGCAGAAGAAGATCGTTGAGCAAATTCTTCAGAAAATAGCAGACGTGTCAACGAGTCAATGAAATCTGATCATGTCTCTTTGCAAGCTGAATAGCAAAGACATCTTTCTTCACGCAGTCAGCTCAGATGCACGAGCAAATCTGAAAAAGACTCAAGAATGAGCAAAAGAAATTGCGAACTTGACGCGCATATTGCGACGAATCTTCGCAGTGCTGACACATAAAATGCACACTACAATCGACATGAGCAATCAGAATGAAGTCATTAGAAAGCTGATAAAGAATAACGTGAGACTTCATGAAAATCTGAAGATTCTAAGAATAGTCTGACTCAAGAAAGTAGCAAAGAGCGAAAAGACTCATTCGTTGCTCATCGTAAAGATAGCAATCGAAGCAATAATAAATCAACTGATGAACGTGAGTATGCTAGATGCATATCATGAATGCACATGTGAATTGTTCAAGAAGAACTATTGCATCACACAGTGCTTCAGATGTCAGAAATTTGATCACATGATCAGATTCTGCAGAAAGAATCAACGCTGCGTCAAGTGTGCAGACAAACATCACATTAAAAGATGCGTGATGTCTTCAAATAAAAGACGTTGTGCTAACTGCAACGAAAATCATGAACTCTGAAGACGCATCTGTTTCAAATGACAACAGCAGATGAAACAAGCGTTTGAAATCTATAAAAATAGATCGTTCAGATATTCAGAAGCATTCAGATACAATTGCACATTCTCGCAATTCTCAAGCTCTTTGCTGTCTTCAAGCTCTGCAGATTCAATGAATTCTTCAAGTTCAATGAACTTTTTGAGTTTAACGAACTCTTTGAAGTTCACGAACTCTCTCAGTTCAACGAACTCGTTGAGCTCAGCGACAGTTGTGCTGAAAACACGCAGTCTAGTCGCTCATGAATCAACATGACAGATGATAGAAGTCAAGAAGAGACGCGTCGATCATTTCTCTTGTGTGAGTAGTGACTCAGATAAGACGTCGCTCAAGCAGAGTCAGAAACGACAAATCAGAAGATGAGACAGACTCACAATGACTGAAAGCATTCAGAGAGTCTTCTCTTTGCAGAGTCAACAACAGGTACAAATAACTTTATGACAAAACAATCTTTTCTACAAATACTGCAGCACAACATCAGAAAATCATTGAAAATTCAGGATTCATTTCTAATCAACAGAGAAGTTCGCGATTTTGACATCGTAGTCATACAGAAGCAGAATTGCAACATTAACGACACTCAATCATTTAACTCAGCTCACAACTTCTTTTATCTAGTGAAAAACACGTCATCACAGTCAAGAACATGCATATATGTGAACAAATGCTTAAGACTCGATCAATGAATGATAGAAACAGTTGAGTCAGACATCTGCTCAATCAGAATATTAACTCACAACACAGACAACAAAATGCAGACGTTGCAACTTATAAACATTTACAACTTGTGTTCACTGTTCTTTACATCTATAAAGAGATCTTTAATCATTTCTTGCTTGAGCGAGCTACTTAAAGACGACTGCGAACAACTGATCATGAAAGATTTCAATCTACATCACTCTCACTGAGAGAAACAAAGATGCTTCACTCAACATGCAGCAGTCAACAGTTTACTTGACATCATTATTAACGCTAAGCTGAAATTATTGCTGAAATCAGACACTATTACTTGCAAGACTCACAATCAGTTTACAATTATTGATCTAGTCTTTAGCAGCGAGAAAATACAGTTCATGATAAGCAAGTGCAAAGTACACATTGATTTGCATCAAGAATTGAATCATCTTTTGATTGTCATAAAACTGTGTCTACAAACAACTTCAGTACAGTCTTCAACTTGATGACTATGAAAGAAAATGAACACAGAAGCATTGAGCGCGTATCTGCATATGCATCTTTCGTCGAATCGTTCTTTGAACAGCAAGACGATGATGAACATAAGAGTGTGTGAAGTTATCAAGATGCTACAGAAGATCATTGAGAAATTTATTTTCATGACAAAGTCATCAAGTTGAGCAAAGAACTTCTGAAATTCAAACTGCTTGAAGATAGTAATGAAATCAAGATGACTGCAAATTGTATGAAAAACACAGAGCACACTAGATGCGTGAAATGAATATCTGAAACACAATGATCATAAAAACAAGGTCATTTGACAAGCAAAGCGCGCAGATTTCAGATCATAAATGCATAAGCTGAGCGATGCACTCAAGTTGATATGATGCTTCGCAAAATGAGTCAGAATCGAAAGTCAGCTATTTAAAAAACTTTCTCAGTTTTCATCACTGAAGCGAAGTGACACTGATCAAATGATAACAACGTTCAAGAAAAAAATCGAGATATTGCAAGAAAAATTCTTTCTTTCATTCTTTCAGACAAACATCAACAACATCGCAGACTCATTTATACTCTTGACAATGTCATTTGACTTATGCATTTCAGAAGATGAAGTGAGACAGACAATCAAAAGAATAAAAGCAGACAAAGCATTAAACATTTCAGACATTTTAAACAGAGCGTTGCAGACAGATCTTGCAGAACTGATCTCGATACTGATGAGTTTATTCAACGCATGTGTAATACACAGATATCATTCGAAGCAGTTCAAAAAAGCTTAAACAATAGTACTATGCAAATCAAAGAAAAGCAATTATACTGATTCAAAGACATATTGATTTATTGCTTTGCTTGATATCATGAGCAAAGCTCTGAAGTCAATCATGACTAAGAAACTGAGCGATATAACTGAGACTCATCACATGCTATCTGATGCTCAAATGAGAGCGAGATGCAAGCAATTCATGATCTCAGCATTAGATCTACTAGTAGATCAGATTCACACAGTATGAGATTGCAAAATCAAATATGTAGCGTTCATACTAAGTTTAAACGTCATCGAAACATTTAATTGAGTCTTGCACATCAGACTTCTGCATACTTTGAAAATGAAAAGAACTTCAGACTACATAGTTGAATGAGCATGCAGCTTTCTTGAAAATCGAGAAACATTGCTGAGATTCAATGAACAAATGAGTGACATGCGCGAGGTAAATGCAAACATATCACAGAGATTTCTCATTTCATCAATTCTCTTTCTATTTTTCAACGCAAGTCTGATTGAGAAGTGTGAAGCATTGAGAATTAAGATCAAAGTGTTCAACTTTGTAAATGACATTAACATTCTAGCATATGATAAATTTATTGAAGAAATTTGCAGAATACTGAGCAGAGTGCACGACATCTGCACGAAATGAGCTTGCACTCATGACGTAACATTCGCATCAGAAAAGTACAAATTTACATACTTCATCAGAAAATCAAAGAGATTTGACATGACAACTAGCATATAAATAGAAAGCTCAGTTATTAAGTTGAAATCAGACGTGCAAGTTCTAAAAGTACAACTGAACATGAAATTGCAATGAGACACGCATCTTTATCAAATCAAAGCGAATCACGTCACATGAATGCTAGCACTTAGTTGACTTGAAGTTTTTACAGAAGAGACAATCTTCACAAAAGCAAGACAGATATACTCAGCAATAGTAAGATCAGAAATTGCATTCAAAGCATTAATCTGACATCAGCGAGAAAAAGAGAAAAAGCTGACAGACAAAGAACGCAAACTTGAAACACTACAGAATCAAACTCTGCATCACGTTGCAGAAACATTCAAAAGAGTAAGCATCGAGACTCTGAAAGCAGAAACATACACAAGCTCGCTGCATGTTCATCTGAACATGCTGCAAGACAAGATCACATTACGCAGTTGAGTCAACGATCGTACACAGAAAATCAAACAAGCATGCAAACTGATACGCGCTCGTCTGATGAGCATCAATTGCATCATTTCTCGCTTTTTTATCATCAAGAAAGTGACGCTTCTGAACAACTTAATTCAAGAAGATGTGAAAATATAGTTGAGACATGAGTGATTAGCTTTCGCTGCGACAATTTTGACTAGTGACAGCATTGCAATAGCGCAGTTTCACAGAAGTCAGTGAAAGCAACGATGAGAAAAATATAGAAAATGCATTGCAGATGTTTACATCATCTCAACACAAAGATTGCATTTGTTCAACAAGATGATAAAGATGCGAAATGATCTTCAGAAGATCAAAAGCACTCTCGTCACTCACATCAGAATTGAACGCATAGATCTGAATGCTTATCTGTACTTCAGAAACATTTCAGACGCAGATAGCATGTGATGCAACTGTAACTGAAATCATCAGACGACAAAACATGTATTCATGCATTGCTTGAACTGATTGCATCTGCGATCAAGAATGCTATGAGACGTCAACTTCTTGAACTATTGAATAATCATTGCTATCACGAAGAATCTCAGAGCAGCTGCAAGAATGATGATGAAAACGAAGCTTCTGAAGCAATTTAGAGTGACTAAGTCATTCATTCTTTAACGTGCAATCAACGCGAACTAATTTTATACAAAGTCTCATAATGATAGTTTCGACTGCGTGAAGCAGTCGTATAGACAGCGAGTGATTTTCTATTTCAGAGAGTTTTGTTCACTCGATATAAATAGCATAGAGTTTCTCATGAGTCGACTTAATCAATGTCACAAGAGTGTATGAATTTATTATTATAAGATGCTATCATTTAAACTGACTAATGAATCAATCTTCTTTCAGCAATATATGAATGATGTTTTATGAAACTTTCTGAACAACTTTTGTCAAGTTTATTTAAATGACATTCTCATTTATAGCAAAATGAGAAAGAAACATAAAGATCACATCAAACTAGTATTGAATCAACTACATGAAGTTGAATTGCAAATGAATATTTGAAAGTGCAAATTCAATGTAGAAGAGACTGTTTTTCTAGAAATCATTGTATTAGAATTAAATCTTTGTATGAATTTCAGCAAAGTGACAGTCATAGTCAGCTGAATCACTTCAATCAATTTAAAAGAAATTCAGAGCTTTATGAGATTTGTTAACTTCTATCGTTGTTTCATTAAAAACTTCTTGAAGCTAGTCAAATCATTCACTCAGTTGATTAGAAAGAACACATCTTTTGTATGAAATGAGATCTGTGTTCAAGTCTTTGACAATCTAAAGAAACAAGTCAGCTCAATCTCAGTACTTCGTCATTTCGACTCTAAACGGCAAGCTATTCTGAAAATCGATGCTTTGAACTATGTAAAAGATGAAATACTATCTCAGTATGATGATGAGAAAGTTCTTCATTCAATGATCTTCTACAGCACATCAACGTTTCAACGAAGAGCTTGAGTAGCTTGTAAGCTAGTGAGCAACAATATCTGAATCTTAATGCGCTTGAGACGCATATGCTAGCTACTAGATGAGACGTTTGCTACAAGCTAGCTGTCAGCTGAGTTTGCATCGTTGATTAGCTTACATGCTACATAGATCAGCTACAAGCTAATTTAGCTGATTTAGCACTACTCTTCATTCTACTTGTCGAGATCTACTCATCTATCTACTCGCTCATCTACTCTTCATTTTACTCATCTATCTACTCGCTCATCTACTCTTCACTCTACTCGCTCATCTACTCTTCACTTTACTCGTCTATCTACTTGCTCATTTACTCTTCATTCTACTCGTCTATCTACTCGCTCATCTACTCTTCATTCTACTCATTTATCTACTCGCTCATCTACTCTTCATTCTACTCGCCTATCTACTCGCTCATCTACTCTTCACTCTACTCATTTATTTACTCGCTCATCTACTCTTCATTCTACTTGCTCATCTACTCTTCATTCTACTCGTCTATCTACTCTTCATTCTACTCTCTATCAAACGCGTCGATCAAGCGCATAAAACACGTCAAACAGTGCTTCAAACAATGCTTTCTACATGACTTTCTACCTACTCGTCATTCTACATGCTCAGCTACCTACTCAATAATCTTCGCTTCAAGCTCTATAGAGCTGACGCTAGAGAGTTCGAAGTTTTCACCTTCTTTTTTCCTTCATAGTTTCTACTTTCTAGAACAACAACAATCAAAATATCAACATGTTCAGCTATCAACTCAGCTATCTACTTGTTCATCTACTAGTCAAAAGACACGTCGATCAAGCGCATAACACAAGTCAAACAGTGCTTCAAACAATGCTTTCTACTGAGCTTTTCACTGAGCTTTCTACTGATCTTTTGATTGAGTCATCTAGTGAGCTTTCTACTGATCTTTCGATCGATCTTTCTATTGATTTTTCTACTGATGAGCTTTCTACTGATCTTTCAATCGAGTCATCTAGTGAGCTTTCTACTGATCTTTCGATCGATCTTTCTACTGATCTTTCTATCGACCTTTCTATCAATCTTTCTATCAATCTTTCTATCGACCTTTCTACTGAGCTATCTATTGAGCTATCGACTAAGCTTTCTATCAAACGCTCTATCAAACATTCTACCTGCTTCAAAATACGCGTCGATCGAGCGCATAACACGAGTCAAACAATGCTTTCTACATGACTTTCTACATGACTTTCTACATGACTTTCTACCAAGCGCTCTTCATGTTTTCCTATCAAGCATTCTACCAAGCACTCTTCATGTTTTTCTATCAAGCGCTCTTCATGTTTTTCTACCAAGCACTCTTCATGTTTCTCTATCAAGCGCTCTTCATGTTTCCCTACCAAGCATCTTACCAAGCACTCTTCATGTTTTCCTACCAAGCATTCTACCAAGCACCCTTCATGTTTTCCTACCAAGCGCTCTTCATGTTTCTCTACCAAGCACTCTACCAAGCATTCTTCATGTTTCTCTACCAAGCATTCTATCAAGCACTCTTCATGTTTTTCTATCAAGCACTTTTCATGACTCTCTACATGATTTTCTACCAAGCATTCTTCATGTTTAAATAAATGGTTAAATAGCTACTTAAATAATCAATTCATCAAATGATTTATTTGATTACATACGAATCTTGAATGTAAAAATGTATGAAAAGTGAACATGTATTGCACACTATATCTTTTGAGCAAATGACTGTCATCAAAAGATACAAGCTCTTGTAGCTAGTTATTAGTTGTTGATGAGTGACTATTAAAGCTTGTGAGCTAAAAGCTCAACTAAACAGATGTTTTTGACTGATGCTAGCTTGATGAGCTTGTAGTCAGTTTTAACTGATTTCGTCAAATGATTGATGCAAAAGCATGATTCTCGCTGAAATCAATTATCACATTTATAACAAGAAATTGCTAGTTATTATTCAATGCTTTGAACATTGATGATTCAAATTGAAATGCATGAAACTATTCATTCAAATGTTCATTGATCATCAGACTTTAAAGATTTTCATGAAAAATAAACAGTTGAGTTGATGACAAGTCAACTATTTGAATATTTTATCAAAGTTCAACTTTCAAATCATTTTTAAATCAGGCAAAACAAACATTAAAGTTAATGCTTTAATCAGAATCTCTTTAATGAACATCTTTGAATCAGCTCAAAGACTTGAAGATTGCTTTCAAATTATTTTGATCTTTGATAAAGTCAATGTTTTATCTATTGAATCAGAAGCAAATCTCTATCAACGAGTATATATGACAAATCAAACAGATGAGCTTTGCAGCAAATATAAACAAGCTATGAATAATAACAAGCTCAAATTTCATATCACTAAACTGAAGAACTGTGAAATCATTGATGATGTTCTATTTAGAAAAGATCTACTGTGAATTTCTGAGAACATGCACACAAAATTACTATAAGAAGTGCATGATCAATCTTTAATCTTTCACTTTGACAATAAATGAATCATCAATTTAGTTCAACATTTCTACTATTGATCAGATTATCAAGCTACTATTCAATGATACATTTGAAACTGTCATGCTTATCCGCAAAGCAAAGCTTTTAAAGATAGCATTAATGAACTTCATCATTTTCTTTCAATTTCATAGAAATGCTGAAAAAATATAACTATAAACTTCATCATTGAACTATCTTTATCAGAAGATTATAACATCATTTACATAATCATATGTCATTTCATCAAAAAATTGTTATGAGTTTGCATAAAGCGAATTATATGAGTCTATTTTAACTAGAAGTTCAAAGCTGAAGAAGAAAAAAGATGCAACACGTCGTAAGTTTTACTCACGAAGACATGCTAAATTACTAGCGTGTCAACATCAGCTTTATACTAGTTTATGATAGTTTGACATAATTTATGTTAGACTAATTCAAAGTGCATGATTGCAACATTACTCTCTCTCTTTATTTAGTAATGTTCTCATTGCTGCAGTTCAATCAATCTTTCTTAAGTCAATTTCTATCTTGACTTGTTTAAATATCATTCATGAAAGTCATTTACAATCTTCAAGCATTCTTTGAATTCACTTTTATTGATGTTGTATTAATGTAAATTGACATTGTATTCTTTTCAATTAACATGATATTGTAGTCATTTATCTTGTTTGTAATGTTTGAAATTCAGTATGTTTTTCATCTTTCATTCATCTTCATCATCAATCACTATAGAGTCAGACAATTTATTTCATTGTTCATTCTGCAAGTTCTTTGAATTTAGTTACAGCAAATCTGATGCAAACTTTGAATATATCTTCATAATTAATGACAGTTTCAGTCAATAAACATGTTTAATTTCAGTCAGAATCTTGAAGAATTCTAGCATTTTATCGTTTAACTTCTTTAATGATCATGAGATCATTATGTTTCTAGAATTCAGAAACATCATGTCATTTATCTTGTAAATCATTTTCTTTTAATGCTTATTAATTTGTTTCTTCATTGTGACTTTGACTTTTGTCAAGACTTGCTTGATCAATGCTAATGATCATTTCATATGTTCAAATATATTCTTTACTTTGTCTGCTTTAATTTTAGCTTAAGTGATCTCATATTTGATTGAATTCAAATCAAAACTCATATGAAAGTGAAAGTTCTTATTCAGAAAGAACATCAACTGTTCAATTAATGATGAAATAGCATTGTTATCAATGAATTTAATCATGAATAATCAGACGAATCAATCATCTTGCATATACAAGCAATAGCTTCGTAGATATCATTCTACATTCTGATTTGCTCTTTCTGTCTGATCATCAATCTGAGAATGATAATCAATGAATAGTTTCATCTTGATGTTTAGTTTCAGACATAGAGACTTTCAAACAATCAATATGAATTGTAAATCACGATCAAACATTATTAATCTTGATAATTCATGAGTTCTGAAGACTCATATCAACAGTAGCTTGACTGTTTATTCTGCGAAGATTTCTTCATCATCTGATCAACATGATATATAGTTTCGTTTCTTAGACAATCGATTTATGACTGTCAGAATCACGTTGCTTTCATCACTTTCTGATAAATTAATAATGAAGTTTAATGATATGTTTTGTCATTACTGCTTAAGTATGAACAATGACTTCAGCAGTTCATTGATTCAATCTCTTGATGTTTTTAATCTATGATAAACGTAACAGTTTTGAATGTAATGCTTGATCATCATTCTCATCTTTGATCAACAATATGATCATCTCAGCAAGTTCAATGTTTAATTCATGTCAGAATGATCATTAATTAAAAGATCATGTGCTTTTCTTATCAATAAAGTGATCATTGACTGAGAAACTCATAGTCTATCATCTTTTTAAAGTACTTCATCAAGTACTTTGCAATTGTCTAGATTAATATCTTGACAAGTCTTTCTATTCTGTTTCATGATTATTTGAATATCAAAGCACAGTTAATTCATTTGATTTTCAACTATAATTTGATTCTGAATAGAAATTATCTTTTCGATCAAATTTTGATTAGCTTTTGATTCAAGTTTTAAATCTGAGTCAGATTCTGAGTCAGATTCTAAGTTAAATCTGAGCAAGATCTGAGTCAAATCTTGATCAACTTTCTGATCATCTTTTATTAACTGAAGTTCAAATCTGTCTTTTAACAATAGCATCTGATGTTGATATAATTTATGATCATCATTTGCTTCAACTGACTTGACATTTGACATTCTGATCAACGCATCAACTTTCAGATTCTGTTTTTTCAACTGATATATGATCTTGAAGTTATATTCAGATAACTTCTCAGTTCATTTAACTTGTTGTCTGATCAGTTCTTTAATGATCATGAAGTACTTCAAATTCAGATGATTGATGAAAATCTTAATTAAAATATTTATACATTTTAATTTAAAGCATCAATGCTTTAAGCAGCAAATGATGATCAGCAGTTTCTTGTCATAAATCTTGTAGTTGCATTTTGCAAGAATCATGTTCTTGCTATAAAAGATCATTGAATGTAGAATGTCTTCATCATTATATTGAGATAATACTTCGTCGTTGACATAGTTCAAGAAGTCAGTTTTCAGAATAACTTCTTTGATTAAGTTAAAATGCTTCAGAATGAAAGCTATCATCACTTATTACTTCAATTCTTCAAAGATTATCTGACAAATCTTTATTCATTCAAAGAAATAATTTTTTTAAGTCGACTTTATCATGAATTAAGTGATTTTTGAAAAGTTTTTTATGAATCATCAATAGAAATTGCAGAAGTCAATGAAGATTTGCACATAAGTCAATGATTGAAACATTTCTCAGTTTTGAATCACATCTACTTTTCAAGAATTCATTCGCAGATCATTAATGAATATCAGTAGTTCAAGAAATGAGATTTTCTGAATCTTGAATTTGCACTTGTTAATGTTTATCTGTAGATCAACTTCATGAAGCTTTTTTAACACTTCTTTCACATAAGTTTTATGTTCTTTCAATGTTTTATTGTAGATGAGAATATCATTCAAGTATGTCTGACAGAATTTATGCAAACAATTGAATAATACATCATTGATATAATGCTGAAAGAAAGCAAATTCATTAATTAATTCAAAGAACATTACTTTATACTTGTAAATGTTGAAGAAAGTAATAAAAGTAGTTAAATCTTTGCTCTTTAAACTCATGCGCAGTTTATTGAACGTGATAATAATGTTAAGTCAAGTCAGATACTTACTGTCTTGAATTTAAGCTAGTACTTCATTTATTAAAAGTATTGAATAACAATCTTTTTTGATCAGAGCATTCAGTTTTTGATAGTTCATGCAAATGCATAAACTATCATCTTTCTTTTCAACAAACAGTATTAACAAAGCAAAAGAAGCTTTGCTGAGTATGATGAATTTCTTCTTCAAATTCTCTTCTAAATACATTTTGATTTTCTGCAACTTATAGCTCAACATGAGATACAATTGACTTTTAGAAGATTAACTCTCTTCTTTTAATTCAATCTTATGATTGTATGATTAATGCAAGAGCAACTATGTTATCTTCTCTTTATTAAAAATATTCAAAAAGTCATGATAAACTATTAAAAGCTTCTTCTTCAGTTCATTTAATGACATGACAAAAATCATTTTATTCAGTTTCGCGAAATCTTCAACTGAGTTAAGTGCTTTGTTGATTTCACTAATGATCAAGAAAAAGATCTTGATCTTTTTATTCTTGACTAAAGTTTGATATACAACGACTTCAATCATGACAATATTGACGAGTTTTTTTGTCTCAATTGACTGAAAGAAGCGAAGTTGATCAAGATTGACTTAAGTGCTTTACTTTGCTATGAGAGCAAATTCAATGAATTTATTCACTGATTTCTGATTCATGAGTCTCTTCAAGATGATCATTGATGTAATAATTGAGTTTAAGTTCTTTTGTTTCATTTCACAGATCTTGTTTGATTCAATTTTTGTAAAATGCTGATTGACTGCTTGCTTTCAAAACAACAGATTTCAATGTTTAAATCTTCAATGATGATATTAATTGATCATTTGCAGAATTTATCAACATTTGATTTCTTTTCAATTAAAGATTTTCAATGATTATCTTATGCTGATCTAAACAAGTTATCAATAAAGACATCATTTCATTCTTGTGTTCTTGTATCATGATTGATGTATACAAAGCATGTGTAATTGACTTTCAATCAGAAAACATCATACAATTGAATCAACTTTGATTTTAATAGTGATATTGACTGAATATCAAAGTGTTTACATAGTTTTGACATCAAAGATTCATTAATGAAAGTCATGTCAATAACTTCAATATTTATCAGAGCAAAGAATCTGAATATTTTTTCTAGATTATTCAAGATGATGTCAACAATGAACGACTTGAAATTAAATGAATCATCAAACATGCTGATGAAGTAAAATATGAGTATATTATTCTCAATCACTACTTTGACAAGAACAGATTGTTTTTCAAATTCGCTACAATTTTATGCATCTGAACTGATTCAAAACAGTTGCATGCTTTATGTTTTAACTTCTTGCATTTGAAGCAAAGTTCTTTTTTAAACAACTTCTTTCTAGCAGAATCAACATTTGATATTTTGAGTTTCTTTCATGCAAAGATTGAAGCTGAGATTGCAATCATAATTGTCATCAAAATGCTAGCAATAAAGCGAGCGACTTGAATCATTAAGATCTTAAAAACTGATCAAGCATTTAATTTCATCAATTGAACGTTGACTTGCATGCAGATGTTAATGAACTCATTCAAATTCATAGTTTGTTCATTGATCATGACTCATTAAAGATCTGAGCTAATCTTATGCTGAAAATCATTTAGTAAAGTTTCATTATTGTACTTTAGTTTTGCACTAAGTCTTTGAAATTTCATTTAAAATTCATGAAAGAAGATCTTGTTTTGATACAGTTTCAAGAATTGTCATTAAGTTGTGTGATATCAATTAAGATCATCGTACATCTTATTTATGATCAACAGTATCTCTTTTGCTTCAAGAAATGAGTTTGTGATTATGTTTTTCATTTTGAGTGCTATGTTTTTGATCATCGTTTCACTGATTCAACTTTTCACATATGCAATCTTCATTTCTTTGATAGAAAAATGATTCTTGTTCATCTTCAGCTTGTTTTGCATTCAAAACAATTAATTATTTACATTCTGCTTCAAAACTTCAAACAAAGATGAGTCAGATAGTTTAATCAACTTTAAGAATTGACTTTTCAAAATCAAAGTGTTTAGTCAACTTGATGTTGCTTCTAAATGATGTATAATCATGTTTTTTTTCTTTATTTCTTTCTATAAATGCATTCAAACAGCGTTCAGCATTATTTGAGTAACTTTCAACTCAATGTTGATAGCTTTCAACTCAATGTTGATAGCTTTTAATTCAATGTTGATCTTGTTGACATCATTCAGCATCTGAATCATGTCATTGTGAATCTTGATTTCAATGTCATGCTGTTAACATATGTACTTGATAAAGACAACGAGATCATCTGCTTCATGAATGCTTATTCAAGCATTCAGTTCAGTGCTGATGCTGATCTTGATAATTTTATGATTAAAAAGCAACGTGTTCATGTTCTTTTCTTCTGTATTCAATGATGCATTCATGTCTTCTTCTTCTGATGTTGTTCAATTTTGTGATAGAAGTGATTCTTTTTCAGCATTTTGAAGTTCATAGCAAGCAATGCTCAATGATTCTGATTTTAATTCTGTGCTTCTAATCATTGTGTGAGTAGAAAATTGCTGATTGAAATTCAACTGAAATTTCTGATTTTAGTTCTAGAACAATAAGTTCATGTTCTTCTGTTCTTCTGTTCTGACAACAAGCTCAGTAAAAAGTTAGTCTAGAACAATGCATTCATGTTTTTTTATTTTGTTCTAGAAATTTCTTAATTTTTAATGAATCTTCTGAACTCAATTTTCAATTTTCAATTTTAATTCAAGTTTGAATGATGTAACTTGTTTTTATATTGTTTACACATCAATAGCAAGATTGATGAGCTTTGAACTAATGTTACAAGTCTGCATAAAGCGAATCATATGAATGTATTCTAACTAGAAGTTCAAAGCTGAAGAAGAAAGAAGATGTAACATGTTGTGAGTTTTACTCATGAAGACACGCTAGATCGCTAGCGTGTTAACATCAGCTTTATACTAGTTTATGATAGTTTGACATGATTTATGTTAGACTAACTCGAAGTGCATGATTGCAACAAAAATGTCACTATGTTTTCTGTCATTGAAAAGATGATGACATTTCAGTCAAAGAAACAATTTGAATCATGCTATGAAATGTTTATTGACTGCATGATTTACTCAGTTCTATTGTTTTGAACAGAGACTCTTAATTCATATCAACTATGTGAAAAAGTCTTTGCAAACGACTGAGAATCACAGCTAGTTTATTCACAGTTTATCATTTTTAGATCAACAATCAATTGAAATGAGTCAATTAAAACATTGAACGCGAACTTAGAATCTACTGCAATTACATGCAGAACGACTGAGTTAAATGAATATCTATGATGAAATTCAGCAACAATTTCAATATTTTCTTGATCACTTCAATGATTTTCTTCTACTTTAATAAAGAATTTCACTCTCAAATGAGTTTCGATTCAGATATGATTAACTATGAAACAACTCATGAACAACTTAAAGCTAGAAAAGCAAATGATATTGTCATTTAAATGAAAGAGTTACTGAGCTTTGATCATCAACAATTGAAAAAGACAAAGCTAATCATTGAAGTTTAAATCAATAAACATAAATGAAACATCACATATGAAGTAAATGACTGAGTTTGACTATCTTTCAGAAATGTCAAGACAATGAGACTCTGCAAAGATTTGAAAGATAAACAGCTAAATCTCTATTAAATCACTGTTAAAGTGAGTATCTTTTATCATTTTTGTCACGATTCTAGTCTTGTCAGATCTATTCTCGCTTCGTCATCTTGACTAGTTTCTATTGAGTCTAGCGTCGACTGAGAAACACACATATGTAGTCAGCTTCTTTTCTATAGCTATCTTTCTTTCTTAGCATTTATCTTCTAGTTAAATGACATCTCTATTCAACTCGCTTTAGACAGGTTTCTAACATTAGATAAATGCTCATCATCTATTCTGCTATCGACGAATAAACGATACAAAACAATCTATTCAGTAAGAAAAATTTGCAAGAAATTCTTCAAATTTGCATCATCATTTTAGATTGCAAGAGATTCTTCGATTCTACACTCATTTTCATCATTCTATTTGCAAGAGATTCTTCGAATAAAGCACTCAGTTATTACCTGAAATTCACAAGAAATTCTTTGAATTTTCACTCATCAAAAAACATCAATTCAAAACATCAATCTTTCATCTACTTTTATCTCAACAACTTCTATCTTCTCTCATCATGACACACGACGTCAAGTCAGTTGAGCTTCGAACAACTCATCTGCTTAGAAGCATTGTCAGTAGAAGAGTTTCACTTCTATTCATCAATACTTCAGTTGAAGCTGAGAAAGCTGTCATTGCATGAAACATAAACATCGAAGAACAACTGTTTCATTAAGTCAGCAATTAACTCAACGAAGTCATCAATATGCTGAATGAGCTTCGAAGTCAGCAAGACTTGACTTTACAACTCAATGAACACTGACTTTTTGTACAAGACGATCATAAAAAGAGAGCGAAACAACTAGAAGTTGCTTTTGATAAAAATGATGAGCTAGAGAAAAAGATCAGTCAGCTACAAGGCGAGCGATTGAACTTCAGAGCGAAACAACGTCAAGCTGATCAATCTATGCTTCGTCAAGATACTCAGTCAGCTGAGCAACGAGTCAATCAGAAAGAAGCTTCTATGATCTCAGTTTCAGTTCGTCGTTCTGAAGTTGAACGAAGCTCGACTTTCAAAGCTCGCTCTCAACGAGAATTCTCTACTCTATCTGAAAACGAGAATGATTATTACAAGTTCATCAAGCTTTCGAATTCACTCATCTTCATTGAAACAGATGACTCTATCTGAGAGACATGAAACATCAAAATAGCTGACAAGCTCGATGTCAATGCAAATCATTACTCTACTGAAAAGATTTGTATTGTCTATGTGATTTTCAGGCTAGAAGACGATGCTGATCAGCAAATTTATGCAAAGCATTATGTTGATGCTTTCTCACTCTATCAGTCACTATCAGAGCTACTAAAACATCTGAAAGAAATTTACGAAGATCAGAATCTGATTCAAAAGTGTCGTTGCAAATACGTTGCTCTGAAGCAGCTCAACAAGTCTTTCAGCTCTTTCTATTCAAAATTCACTAGAATATTCAGCTTTCTGAACTACGACAATATCACTCTGATGAACGACATTCAGAATAAAATCAACAATCATCTTCAGAACGTGTTGTCAGTTTATCTCATAAAGTTTAGCTCACTTAATAAGCTCAAGATCTTTCTTCAAGATGTGAATAATAAACAACAAGTCAATTATCAGCTACATGATGAGCAATGAACAGTCAAATTGATAGCAGCTTTGAAAAAACGTTTTGTTTCTTCGTTGACATCAGTCTTGACTGCTAGCTATGTTCGACTCGCTACTTTTTTCACTCTCGAATCTGAATGATCAAGAATGTCAATCATCTGCTTCAACTGCAAAGTATTGAGTCATCTTTCAAAGAACTGTTCTCAGCTGAAGACTAGTACTTTGACATCTCATGCATTCATTTCTCGTCTCAATGAGATCATCATGTCAAAAGAAGAGAAGAAATTATTTACAGAGAAATCAAAGAATGAGACAAAAAACTAGTGACTTTCATCAAAGACGTGATAAAAGATGTGTTAATTTCTTCAACAATGAGCAGCTCAGATGATCTCTTTGCTTCGAAATCTTTGACTACTAAATGTGTACTATCTAGCATTGAAATTAGTTACTCATTAAAGTCATTGATTGACATTGAAGCAGCTGACTATTCGTTCATTGATGAATTAATCGCGCAGAATGTTTGTGATCATTTGCAAATCAAGTCTCTGACGTTGATCAAAGCGAAGTCAATTCGAGAATTTGACGATCATTATGCTAAGAAGCTCATTACTCATGCAATTTATTTGAATCTGACTGTTCAAGATCATACGATTGACACAGCTTCTATGTTGATCACTCGATTAAGTCAACATCAAATAATTCTTGAAAAAACATGAATGAACAAAATCGATCTAGTAATTGATATGCAAATCAATTCTCTTTGATTTTCGAATTTCATCTTTAGTCAGAAATCGATTGTTCTATTCTCAAGCAATAAAACAATCACGAAATAGAAAAGCTTGACTTCTACTCAAATATTAAAGAGATCTATCTCTTCTGTCATCACTCGACTCAGCGAGAAGTCATCTTCATTCAGTAAAATCGTGAAATCATCTAGTTCAATCAACTTCGCTTCGTCTTTTGATTCAATGAACATAGCAATGATAGAGACTGCAACATATAAATTACTAGTCAAATGATTGAATGTGACTACTTTCATGATCATCATCACGAAAATTGATTGACTTCTAAAAACAGCTAGAAATAAATCAGAAGATGTAAATCTACAAGAGCTGTCACATGAAGAGATCTTGAAAGAAGTCAAAGCTAAGCTTTCTTTGAAATATCATGACTATCTAGACGTGTTTGATCGAGCGATGACTGATCAACTATTCTCTCATCGCTTCTATGATTATAAAATAAAGTTGATCGACGAGAAAACATCTTCTTGAAGTCGTCTCTATTATATGTCTGACTACAAGCTTCAAAAGATGAAGAATTATCTGATCAAGCATCTGAATAAAGACTTTATATTCTCTAGCTCAGCTTCATACGCTTCGCTCATACTATTCGTTGAAAAGAAAGATGATAGTCTGCGTTTCTGCGTCAATTATAGAAAGCTCAATGCTTTGATCAAACGAGATTGCTATCTTCTATTCTTAATAGACGAAACTCTCGCTCGTATTCAAGATAGCAAGTATCTTACTCGATTGAACATCATTGTCGCCTTCAACAAACTGCGTATGCATTCAAGCAGCGAAGATTTGACTATCTTTATCACCTCTTTTGATTTCTACAAATATCACGTGATGTCTTTCAAATTAATCAACGACTCGACTTTCTATCAACACTATATGAACGACGTGCTGTTTAACTATCTTCATCAGTTTTGTCAGATCTATCTAGATGACATTATCATCTACAGCAAAACACTGAAGAAACATAAGAAATACGTACGTCTAGTTTTATATAGACTACGAGAGATCAATCTACAGATGAATATAAACAAATGTAAGTTTCACGTTCAAGAGATCAGCTTTTTAGAACTATTGCTATTCATCAAGAGACTGAAGATAAACTCTCGAAAGATACAAGCAGTTGTCGAATGATCTACTTCTACAAATCTCACTCAGATGCAGTTCTTTATCGACTTCTGCAATTTCTATCGTCGCTTTATAAAGAACTTCTCGAAGATTGTTCAATCAATGATTCAACTCACTCAAAAAGAAATGATATTTGAATGAAATCACGCTTGTCAAACGATCTTTGATCATATGAAGAAACGAATGACTGAAGCATTTATTCTTCGTCATTTTGATCAGAATAAAGAGACTATTCTTGAAACAGACTCATTCGACTACGTCAACAATCACATACTTTCTCAGTATGATGACGAAGAAACATTGCATTCGATGATTTACTACAGCAAGAATCTGAGCTTCACTGAGTGCAATTACGAGATTTATGACAAGAAGTTACTAGCGATCATTCAAGCATTCAAGCATTGACGATCTGAGCTGAAATTGACTGAGCTATCAATTAAGATGTTCATCGATCATCAAGCTCTGACGTCATTAATGAAGAATAAAGAGCTGAGTAGACGTCAGATGCGTTGAGTTCAAAAGCTCATCAACTTCAACTTCAAAATCATGTATCATTCAGACAAACAAAACATCAAAGTCGATGCATTGACTCGTCAAGTCGATTCAGTTTCTAGAAGTCTTGAGAATGAATGATGTTGCTATCAGTGAACTACGATTCTGACATTGAATCGAATGAAAATCGCTGATCTGAAGAAGAAAGAGAACGATGAATCAATTTATTGATTGATTCTAGAAGTTAATAGAATCAACGAGAATTGTGTTCTACTTCGTGAAGTCGTATCAAAAGATGAAGCTCAATACGAAGATACTAAATTAAGAGATTGTCGAGTTCAGAATGAAATACTGTATCAAAGTGATCTTCTATGAGTTTTCTTTGATGAGCATCTTCAAATGAAGCTAATTCAAGAAGTTCATGATCAATCTTCTATTGATCATTTTGAAATTCTTAGAACGATAAAAGCAATAAGAAGATACTACTATTGACTCTCAATATGAAAGACAGTAGATAAATATATTTGAAACTGCTACATTTGTCAGCGATCAAAAGCTCTTCGAGATAAATTCAATGAATTACTACATTCTCTACTCATACTCGAACAGTAATGAAAGAACATAGTCATGAATTTCATCATCGATCTACTTTCTTCTGAAGATAAAAACATCATACTAACAGTGATATGTAAACTGTCAAAGAAACGACACTATATCTCTTGTTCTACTGATGACGAAGAAATCACAGCAGAAAAAACAGCTGAGCTAATGCTTCAGTGAATATATCAAATACATGATTTACTCGATTTTATTGTTTCGAATCAAGACTCTCAATTTATCTTCATTCTATGAAAGTCTCTTTGCAAAAGACTGAGCATTAATCTTCAACTATTCACTGTCTATCACTCTTAGATCGACGATCAAAGTGAATGAGTCAATCAGAACATTGAAAGATATCTTCGATTCTTCTGTTTGTACATGCAGAATGACTGAGCTAAGCTACTACTCATGATTGAGTTTGTTAACAATAATGCTCTGTTCTCAGTCATCTTCTCGATCTCTTTCTTTCTAAACAAAGACTTTCATTCTTGTATGAGCTTCGAACTCGATACAATCGAATATGAAAGCTTTCGTGAACGCTTGCAAGCGACTAAAGCTGAGAATATATCTGAACATATGAATAAGATCTTGATGTTTGCTCGCGAATCTCTAGTCAAAACAAGAAAACAAATGATTCAACAAGCTAATAAGCATAGAAAAGAAGTTGATTATGAGATTGAATCAAAGATGTTTCTGAACGAACAAAACATTGTTACAGCGAGATCTTTCAAGAAGCTAAACGACAAAATGCTCGATTTCTTCATCAATCTAGATTTCGTTGACTCATCATATAAGCTGAAATTATCAGAGACTATGCATGTTCATGATGTATTTCACTCTGATCTGCTTCGCTTCGCCGTCGATAATTTCTTGCCTGATCAAAAGAACGAGTCTCTCAAGTCAATAGTGATAAACGACGAAGACGAATGAAAAATCGACGATATATTGAATTTTCGTCGATATCGAAGACAACTTCAGTATAGAGTCAAATGAAATGACTATAACAATGATCTCAATTGATACAACGCTGATGACGACGAATTTATGAACGCTCAGAAGATAGTTGACGATTTTCATATTTAATATTTGAATAAATCGCGCTAAAAGCGCTTTCAACTATTCAATCAATCAGAATTTAATGAGCATGAGTCTGTGAAATCATGATTGAGCAATAAATTGAATCGAGCAGAAAATACATTCATGCAAACATGAATCATCGAAGAAAAGAGATAATGTCATGATTCTAGCCTTGTCAGACTCAGTCTTCTAGTCTTGTCAGATTTATTCTCACTTCATCATCTTGACTAGTTTCTATTGAGTCTAGCGTTGACTGAGAAACATACATATGTAGTCAGCTTCTTTTCTGTAGCTATCTTTCTTTCTTAGCATTTATCTTCTAGTTAAATGACATCTCTATTCAACTCACTCTAGACAGACTTCTAACAATTTTCATTTATCAGTCAGCATGAAGCATCTGCATTCAATGTTCAGCTCAAAGCTACTATGATCATATTCAGAAAATTCTCTATCAGAACAACATTCAAAATCACTCAGATTAATCACTATTAAAAATGATGAACATTGAAAGATAAATAATATATTGAACTTCAAACGCTATCAAGGTTGAATATAGTACAAAGTCAAATGAAAAGATCTAAATAAAGATGATGAATGATAGTATGTCAATAAAGAGAAATTCAATGACTCAGAGAAAGTTTTGAATGAATTTCATAAGCTATATTCAAGCAAATTGCGCTAAATATCGAAGTAACTATCAACAAAAGTGAGCAAATGAATGTTATGAGTGTATCAAGATCAATAAGACTGAACAAGACTGAAGTTCTAATCAATTTGCAATGCACGCTAGTGAGTACTCTGCATAATGATTAGAGCTAGTCAACAATCTAGTTGAGATCTGACTCAGATTTGACTCAGATATGACTCAACACTTTTTTTCTTTCTCAACACTCTTTTCTTTCACCAACATTTTGTTTATCTACATCATCTTCTTTTTATGTTACAAACACATTTCTTTTGAGTTTAATGCAGTCTTTGAACATTACATAAATAGAAGCTTTTGTATCAATCTTCTTCTGTATTCTTAATATTCAGTTATAGTTATTTCTAAAGAATAAGCACTATCAACTTTGATCTTCATTGATTGTATCATTTAGACATGATTCTGACATTATATTAAGAATTCATTAATCACATGATACTGATCTCATTACTCATTTAATCAACTTGTACAGACGAATTAAGTCTAAAGAAATTTGTTTATCTGATGATTTAATCTTGAAAGACAAGAACAACATCAGAAGATTCATAAAATCAACAAGAACATAAAATCATTGAATTGCTAGAAGATTTATCGCTCATTCAGTACACATTCGTTCAAAATCGATTAATAGAATCTATGATAAAGAATTTTCGTGAATTGCTAGAGAATCAAATCAATCAAGAGAATTATAATAAAGAATCTTTGTGAATTGCTTCAAGATCAATCACTCTCACAAACATCTTCTTTGTTGAACAAACATTTGTCTTTCTTCATAAAACTACTGAGCTTCATTCTTCATTCAGTTCAAACCAATTCTCATCTTCTTCACTATGACATTTAAGAACACATTTGATAAAGATAAAGCTTTCATTGATTTCTTGCAATAAACATGTTCACAAGCTTTCTCTTTTATCATTGACTTACAACATGCTTCTTCATTCATTGCTTTCAACAAATCAAACGCTGAAATCATCATATTCAATGATATAAAAGTATGAAAGAAATGTATTTATGATCTTAATAAAGAAACAGATCATCTCATCAAGATGAAACAATGAGACAAGAACAAAATTCAACAGTTGAAAGCAAAACTACAAGCTTTCACTGCTATCACAATTAATGTAATCATCACTGCTTTCTTGATTGTCATCTACTTTGAACGATTTAAATATCACAAAATACTTGACTCTTTGATGTTCACTGATGAAAAGAATTCTACTTGAGAGAACTGATCTTTTGACATACGAAAGAAGTTAGCAATGAACGTCGACTTCTTTTCAAATGAACTCTACAAGTTAAGCTACATTAACTCTCGACTAGCAGATGATGTCATCAAAGTCATTCAAGTCAGATGCAATTTCAACTGTGATAATTTCTATCTGACTATCAATGAACTTCTAAAGAAACTAGCTCAATCGTTTCATGATTCTGATAAGAAAGACAACTATCGTAGAAAATATATTAATCTGATTCAAGAATCAAAGAAATTCAGCGATTTCTTTAATCAGTTTCAACGACTATACATTTATCTAAAGTATCAGAAGAACGTACTAGTCATTAATTTAAAGAATAAAATAAATTCTCATCTTTGAATCTTTTGAACAGCTCAGATAAAGTCACTCATCAAACTATCAGATATTTGAAACTATCTAATTCACTTAAACAATGAACATAGAGCAGTTTGAAAGATCAAGAACAAACTACTTAAACGTGATGATATAAAGATCATCATTTCTAAAGCAACTATTGCTGTTCAGTTTTCTGCTTTGAAGTCTGACTGATCAAAGTCGCGCAGCGCAGTTTTGACTAGCATCAAGAATGCAGACGTTCTAGTTGAAATCTGTTTCATATGTCACAAATCAGATCATAGTTTCAGAGAATGTTCAAATCAATCTGTCAAAGTCAATGCAGTTGACGAGAACTACGATCATTTCAAATTCAATACTGAATCAGAGTTCAAGTTAAAAAACTAGTCCTCTCTTCAACAATCACTGAAGTGAAGATTATATCTTTGTGCAATTTACACAAAATTCTATCGAAAGAGAATTACTTTGATAAGTCGTTTCTGATCGATGCTTTTCTCATCTTGCAGAACAAATCATTCAGTCTTCGCTCTTTGATAGACAGTAATTCAGTCGTTTATATGATCATACATATCAACCTAGTCGATAAAGTATGTAAAGAGCTGAGAATTCAATCTATATCACTGACAAAAGAGAAGTTAATAAAAGAATATGATGAAAAGATATTTAAGAAGACTATCACTCATAAAATTCTATCAAATCTCATTATTGAAAGTCATAAGAAATTGATTATATCAATGTTGATAGCTGATATTAATCATCACGAAGTCATATTAGAAAAATCATGAATGAATAAAAATGAAATATTACTGAATATGCGAATCGACGTTATCGTTTTTTCGAATCAATTAAATACTTTCATTTCGATTTTTTCAATTTCTCTCAATTCAAAATATTCAAGTTGATCGTGATCAACTTTGTTTACTTCTATCTTTCAGTCAAAGATTTCTAGAATGCTCAAACAATTTGTTTCAACTACGATTCAGAAAGAGTCATTCTCAATTTGAAGCATAAACGTTGCTTCATTCAAAATGCTGTTAAATCATTCAAAGAAGAACAAGATTAAAGTCTTTGCTTTATTCATGATGAACATCAATAAAGAAATCGCGTACAATACTCAGTACAATTTGAACATTCTAAATGTCTTTTTAATCAATGAAACTGCTCAGAATTTGAAAGATATTAAAGCGAAGCTGTCATCAAAATATCATGAGTTTCTAGATGTTTTTGATTCAGCTCAATTGAATAAACTATCTTCTCATTGCTTCTACAATCATAAAATCGAGCTCATTAATGATTCAACGTTCTTTTGCTGTTGAGTTTATTGAATGTTTTCTGTCAAACTTCTGAAAGTAAAGAAGTACTTAAACGAGAACTTGTTGAAGAAATTCATCACTCTCAGTCAGACTCTCTATTTCTTTCTCGTTTTATTCGTTTTCAAAGCAAATGAAGATCTTCAATTCTGCATGAACTATCAAAAGCTAAATGTCATTTTCAAAAGAAATAAATATTCTCTATCGTTGATAGACAAGATCATTGATAAAATAGTGAGTTGCAAGCATCTGACTAGATTGAACATCATATCAGCGTTTAACAAACTTCAAATGCATCTTAATAATGAGAATTACATCATCTTTATCACTGCTTTAAAAGCATATAAATACAAAGTGCTATCATTCAAACTAACTAATGAATCAATCTTCTTTCAGCAATATATGAATGACATTTTATGAGACTTTCTGAACGACTTTTGTCAAGTCTATCTAGATGACATTCTCATCTATAGCAAAACAAGAAAGAAACATAGAGATCACGTCAAACTAGTATTGAAACGACTACGCAAAGCTGAACTGCAAATGAATATTCGAAAGTGCAAATTCAATGTAGAAGAGACTGTCTTTCTAGAAGTCATTGTATCAGAACTAGATCTTCGTATGAATCTCAGCAAGATGACAGTCATAGTCAGCTGAATCACTTCAATCAATC
>JAABUS010001586.1_pt1 | contig 48314 bp, 50 predicted proteins | sample 5560161 | NCBI WGS metagenome assembly JAABUS01 (sample SAMN10711885, study PRJNA513376) | rock metagenome | isolation source: Antarctica rocks | place: Antarctica: Victoria Land, Trio Nunatak nord | collected 2016-01-04 | reverse complement strand
AGATAGTGGAGCCGCACATTATGGAAATATGGCTGGCCAGGTTGAGAGCTCCGAATCGGTTAAGGCCGATGGGAGTAGAGCTCATGCATTCAAGCTAAGACCCTACCAACTGGAGATTTTGGAAGAGCTAAAGACCTGTAGATGGACACTGGCTCAGGCAAAACTTTCATGTACGAACAGAGATGAGAACGAAATCTTCTTCTGACTGACCTTCGGCGAGAGCGGTATCTCGGATTGAGAAGGAATTGGAACGCTGTTTGCCAGAAAAAGTACAGCATTCCCTACTCCAAACGTGGCTGTATACGTTCCTTGCTGAGACCAACGCAGTTTGTATGGTTCTTAGCACCTACAGTCGCTTTGGCCAACCAACAGCATGATGTGATATCCACTCAGCTTCCTGCATTCCAGACCAGGTTTCTATCGGGAGCTGACGGTGTAGACCGCTGGAGCGAGCAACAGATCTGGGACGAGGTGCTTGCTGGAATAAAGATCGTAGTTTCAACTCATCAGGTATGAACAAGTAGCCAAGCTCTGCCCTTGAATATTGTTCGGGCCTATTAAATTGAGTAGGTACTTCTGGATGCACTTATACATGGCTTCGTGGGGATGGCACAGTTGGCTCTGCTCGTCTTTGATGAAGGTAGCTGCTCAAATACCATTAGATTTCTTGCCGCCATCTAACACCGTTTGAAAGCGCACCATGCCCGGGCTGATCATCCCGCCAGCCGCATCATGCGCGATTTCTACCATCCATATGCCTCTGCTACCTCAGAGGATGTTCCAGCCGTTCTAGGACTCACTGCTAGCCCTGTAATTAATAGTCAAGCGGGGGGCCTGCAGTAAGTCGAAAGAGCCTCTGCAGTGGACCCGATCAGCTGCTCAATTCTAGCAGGGAATTGGAAGAAAACTTGCAGGCTATTTCCCGAACCCCCAAACTTCACCGTGAAGAGATGCTTCAATACGTGATCCAGCCTGACTTAATCAAATTGGCATATTCGACAAATCCGTTCAGCCCCATGAATTGTCGAGAGCTCGCAAGCTTAGGGCGACTTTGCACAGATATAGATATCGAGCAAGACCCTTATGTGATCAAATTGAGATCTAACCCAGCTACGCGAGATTCGAGAGAACTGCGTAAGGCTCTGACCACTCGCAAGACATATTGCATGGACCAGCTACAAAAATTATATCGCAAAGCGTTGAATATATTCACTGAACTGGGTGCTTGGCCTTTGGAATTCTACATGCGAGCATGCATTCAAAAGTTTGTGGCCGGGGCCAGTAGTGGATCTATCGACTTCGACGCTATTGATGATGCCGAAAAGATCTATCTTAAGAATTTGTTGGCTCGTATTGAGATTCCAGCAGACAGCGCCTCACCAATCGAAGATGACCTAAATGTAACGCCTAAGGTACAGCGTCTGATCGACTTCCTTGTGGAAGAGCAGGATGAAAATTTCAGAGGTCTTGTATTCGTACAAACACGTGTTGAAGTTGCTGTACTCGCTCAACTTCTATCTAGACATGTGCAGACCAAGGAGAGACTCATAGTTAGTACCTTCGTGGGCGCTTCTACTTCGAACAATCGTAAGTTTGATATTGGGGAACTCGTGGATGTCAAAAATCAAAAGAACACATTGGATGATCTACGCAACGGCCGGAGCAACCTCGTCATCACCACCACTGCCCTAGAGGAGGGAATAGACGTTTCAGCATGCAATGCGGTTGTATGTTTCGAACGACCGCAAGTAATGAATCTAAAGTCCTTCATCCAGAGAAGGGGCCGTGCGCGGAAATCGTCTTCAAAATTCGTTTTGATGTTCGAAGAGGGCAGCTACTGCACAGTACTGTCAACATGGCAACAGCTAGAAACTGAAATGATAGAAACGTACATGGATGATATGAGGTGCCTGCAGGAGATACAAGGTCTGGAGGCCATAGAAGAGGGTGATAGAGAGTTCTGTGTCGAGTCGACCGGGTGCGTTCCCTTCTATTCACCTCTCCGTTATCTATTCACTCTTAGGTTTTTATCATGCTTGTTTGATGTACCTTTTCCACTTCTTCAGCAGTTCACCAAGTTCAGTGACGATCTATTTCTGACACGACCATTGGCTTAACTCCCTCTAATCGGCGTTCGAGTTATGAAGCGGAGTCAATTGATGTAAACCCTGTCGATTTCCATATTCCATCTACGTGAAACCAGGCTCTTTTCTTGGCCGATGTATGATGATTCAACTGTTAAGCTTCAATGCGTCGGTGTATACACTTACAGAAAATAGGGCAAAGATTACAATCAGCGATGCCGTACAGCATCTTTACCACTTTTGTGCTACCTTACCGACTGATCCTTATGTGGATACTGTGCCCCTTTTCATATTCTCAGAATCGGTCGAAGACGGGGCAATCACAGGGAGGGTTATCCTACCCAATTCAGTCCATGCTTCCGTGCGGGAAGCTTGCAGTCAGTCGAGGTGGAAGACCGAGAAGTTTGCAAGAAGAGACGCTGCGTTCGAGGCATATGTAGCTTTGTTCCATGCTGGTCTTGTTTCTGATCACCTTCTTCCTATAAGAGGAACAGACGAAGCAGCAATTGAGGCTCACAGTGCTGTAGAAAAGATCGCTAGTCTTGTGGAGGTTCCTGAGCAGCTGAACGCGTGGGCCGAAATTGGTCAGGAGTGGCAAAAAGCAGGAAATTTATATACATCTGCCGTTGTGATCGATCATAACGGAGAGGCTTTATCAGAAATGGAGATGCTTCTCCCTCGAGCCTTGCCAAGCATCCCGAATTTTGAGCTACACTGGGATCACGGTGTATCGTTCACCGCGATTATTAGTATGAGTTCCCCTACACCGCTTCACCAGGATTACATAGCCTCCGCAGCACAAGCCACAGGCTTACTGCTTTCCTCTATCTATCAAAGGCGAATGAATGCCGGGCAGTTCGATTTCGCCGCTTTGTTCATCGCCCCTGACATAAGAGACCTAGAGGCGTGGACTGAGCCCTTCCGCGGAACAAGGCGAGCTGACACGCTCTTGGACATAACAGAGGCAAGTTCAAATATTGGGATTGTTCGAGATATGAACAAATATGGGACAGCCCATGTCTTCCGGGACGTACTCCGCACACATTTCGACGCATCGGACGATGCTGCACAGTGTGCGATGGTCGTAGACTGGGAGAGAACCCCCGAAACGGATTATCTAAAACTAACGAGACTGTCAAAAAGAGCAGACTTCCTTCATGAGTTGCATCCGCGGGTTCAGGAGGCAGTTGGTGTTCCAGGGTTCATATACATACCAGCAAGCGAATGCGAAGTAGACAACCTACCTTTCGCTTACTCTAGATTTGCATTGTTCATCCCTTCCATTATGCACCAGGTTGAGATTGGTTTCATTGTAGAGAACCTTTGCAGGACTCTATTATCCTCGGTACAGTTCAAAGACCTCAGTCTTGTGATGACTGCCACGAGCGCTCCTGCCGCCCGAGAACGAACCGATTACCAGTGTATGGAGTTCTTAGTAGGTTTTGGGAGCTATAAATCAAATGTTCCGTCACAGTTGACTGACTCTCAATTTCAAGGGAGATAGTCGACTCAAGCTCTTGACATCGATGACACTCCTGGCCGAACATCTCCAGTGGCATGAGGGAATCTTGTCAAACAAGAAAGATCACATAGTCTCAAACGCTCACCTTGCATCGGCCGCTCTCCGAACCAACTTAGCTAAATGGATCCGTACAAAGCCATTCACAGGTCATAAATGGAAGCCTCCCTATATCTCAACTATGTCACATGATCGAGTAACGACCACCAGACAGGTTTCGACGAAGACACTTGCAGATGTTGTCGAGGCCCTTATTGGGGCAGCTTGGCTTGATGGAGAAGAAGAAAAAGCGCTTGCATGTCTGAAAGTATTCTTGCCCGAGATTCCATGGTTACCGCTGTCTGAAAGAGTGGACTCATTGTCTGTCGTTTACAATATAAATATCCAGTATCCTGCACATTTTGAGAAGCTCGAGGAGTTGATGATAGCAATTAGTTGGGTTTCAATGTGGACCACAGACCACGCCTCGCATGGCATTCTTGATCGTTGGCTACTATGATGCAATCAAGAAGGCTGAAGCAGGTTCTGGTGATGCAATAAAGTATTGGAAATGGCCACCGTACAGCCTTAAGGGCCAACGTAGCTTATTACATAAGCTTCTCTATGTATCATGTATTTCAATTGGCTCAGTACCTCGGAATTGAGTTGAGCTAAGCCCCTTCGGATTAGCGCTTACCTTACGGACTTCATGCAGCAAATCTTTTTGTATTGAGGCAGAAGCATCAAGTAAATTCAATCATTGAAAACAAAAGTAACAATCACTTTCTTGAATAGATTTATATGCTATCAAATCATCTAACGTTTCTATATATATTTGACATTGTAGTCCCTTATATTTAAATTTTGGCATCTTTGTTGATGTTCACGTATAGTGCAATTGCGGTACGGTGGCCATTTCCAATACTTTATCGCATGACCCGCACACTGCAACACCGCACTTCTCAATGTTTGGCTCTCTAAGATATACTTCAGCATCGCAGGACACAATGTACGAATACCTGACCCATGTGCCATGCGCAAACACAGAGCAAGTCCGTGATGGCGAAGCCAGTCCTTGTCCCAAGCCAGCCAACAATGCCTGCAAGGCTTGTCGTCTTGTTCAGGTACGCATCTTTACCTGATGCTCCGTATCATCGCCACTCTTATCACTGACCTTGTGTTCCAGTACTGCAGCGCGGAATGCCAGAAACAGCACTGGCCTCTGCACAAGGTCTCTTGCAAGTCACCCATGCTGCGCAGCTCGTGGAAGCCCTCATGGTATACGGAACGTCGTCAGCCATCCTGGATTACCAAAGACGACTCGGGGGCGTTGATGGGGATTACTACATATGGGCCAAGGAAGTATCTTTGGGGCAATATGCCCGCTTTTGATCTGCTGAACTGCAAGGAGAATGAGCAAGAAGTACCGAACCGTATGAGCTTCCTGTTTGCTGGTAGGCTACCTCACGGCGACGAGAATGATTGAATAATGCTGATTACACCAGCATCTGGTGATTTGAGAAATGTGTTACAGACGGTGGTCGGATTCCCATCTGATTATACTGGTACTTCCAGCATCGTCATCAACGACTATGACTTCGATATCGTCGCTCGGAACATCATCCTCCTTCTCATAGCTATGCACTATGAATCCAACATAGCGTGTCCCATGATGCTGCATCTTTGGTATTCAGCACTAGTGCCAGCCGACCTGGTGGCTCGGTTGGAGTCTAATCTACTGCCATTGATCCAAGATGTCTGTTCCAAGATCAGCAACAAGCCTGAGAATTCCCTACAAGCAAAGACGTGGAAGTATAAAACGCATTCCATGCGCGTGGTATTGCAGAAATCTCAATGGACGAAGTTGCTATCCTATTTCAAAGTGCCAGCAGGTCTGTCAGCAAGCAAAGCTCACGATATTCGGATTGCATGTACACTGGCCCCATCCAGAGTCGATAATCTGCATCGTTTCCTGTATACAATACCAACAGGCAAGCGTCTAGTAGTGACGAAATTCCGTGAGGACGGTATCTTGTTGCCTTTTGGTGCATCTCGCAAAGACTTTACGATCCCCAACCCGTGCGTTCTGTACATCACGCATCCCACCAGGAAGACATGGCTAACATCATGCTAGAACGCTCTTCCAATACGCAGATCACTGGCCGATGAAAGACTCCGCGGATCCTTTCGATGGATGGCCCGGTAGTTCAGTCGCCAAGACAACACCACTTGCCACGAACGATAGCGTCGGAGCATTGTTCTTGCATGTGTTGACTTGCATTGGTGACTTCCATGCTGTGCTTCAGAGAACACAGATCAATTTCTCATTACTTCAGGTCAACGCCGCTCAGCTACCTACTATGCTCGAACCTTCCTCAATGCATCAGCACGCTTTTGATAGGATTGAAGTAAGTTGAAACCCGCATGAACTTGGCTAGCAACTGTACTAACTTCCAGACCTCCAACATCGTAGATGGAGGCTATCTAGGAGTCTATCAGACCCTGAGAGCACTCGGTCCAATGCTGAAGCGAAAATCCCAAAACCCTCATGCAACTATAGTGGCTCTATTTCTAAACGCTACGCATGAGGTCACAACCGAAGCCGACACAGTAGCCATGATGAAGGTAGAAACGCAGCAATTGCGAATGTTCATGCCCTTCGATCCTACTGCCATGATAAGCCGAGATGGTACGGATCCGGACTTCTTAAAGTTTATGGAAGCAAGAATGCACTTCAGGGACTTCGACAAACTCTTTGAGAGATACTTGCAGCGTCTGGACTTCGCAAATGTCGCTAAGAAGGCAGGTCTGAAAATGAAGAAGAAGCATACAGTTATTCAGCCATGGCCTTTGAGGCTGAAGAAAGACCCAACGCAGAAGGAATTTAACGAGTTGATTGCTTCCGGGCATATTGGGCATGAGCGTTACGTGGAGTGGGAGAGTCATGACGAGACCACACAGAATGATAGTTAGGGTCTTGCACTACTTACATGGTTTGACAATGTATCAAGTGTGAGAGGCTAGACCTCTAGAGTGCCATGGCGGTGCCAAGGCAAAGCAGAAGCTAGGTTCCGTGTCTCCACTAGAACTATCCCGGTTTGGCATGTGCTCACTGTACCTATAAGTAGGAAGCGTCCGGACTAGCTGGCTCTTCATCGCGTTCAATTACAGTATTTTGAGCCTATACCATTTGAGTTGTTCAGGTGTAGACCCTCACAGTGATAGACAATGTCTGTCAATTACAGTTTTGGTCACACTTGTCAGGGCAACGACAATTTCTGCAGGCACAAGGGTCTGCAATAAGATGTGTCTATGTAAACGAATGCATTCTAAACTAAAGATCAAGTATGTAAAAGTCAAAGAGCTTCTTTATATAAGAAAGTGATCGCGCTAGTGAACAACACCTACTCGTACCTTTTACACGAACCTTTAACTTACGCGTAGTCAACATCAATATTGACTAACTCGTGTTCGCCTTGACTTGCAGGATTCAAACTCGGTGAAAGGTTTAATTGCATGCCGAGTTGGTTGAATAAAAAGTGTTAACAATGTTGAACATTGAAAGTGACGGTGCCGTCACAATACTAATCAATTATGTTATTTATGTTCAAAATCAACATGTGCATATGTCGAGTTTGCAGTTAGATTCTATCAAGTAATAATAATACCAGTCTTTCGTATTGATAGTACCTCTAGCCTAGCCCAGTCCCTGACAATTAGCAACTCTAAAACCCAAGAGCAGCTTTAGCAGTATGAACAGATTTAATAAATGTTCAAAAGTCGTGTTTTCATTAGTGGTTACGTAGACGTAATGCCAAGCCTCGCCCCCACGGCGCATCCCGTGCTCACCCCTAAGCATCTAGTACGAGGCGGGTGACTAATTTGCTCAACAGTTACCTCAATATTCAATCAATTACATCAAATTGAAGCGATTTATCCAGATCATGTCATCGTCAAGCCATCATGTCCCTAATACGAAGTGGCATACTCCAGTTAAGGCCAAAGTTTACACCTATTTTCACGATTTCGGCAGATCCAAACATGAGATATCGAAGGAACTAAATATCACTCGTTCGGTAGTCAATGATATTCTATCCAAGCCTGTTCGACGTCAAATCACCTATCGAAGTAGACCTAAAATACTGGATCCGGATGAGGTGCAAAAAATGATTCAAAAGGCCTGTGAGAACTACACTACTCGTATATTTACATGGGAAAGTCTCGGAGCCGCATGCGATATAGAGGCCTCTGCTCGAACTATCAAACGAGCTATGAACGAAGCTGGATTTCACAAATGCAAGGCCTGTCATCATTCATTTATCAGTGCAGTCGAAGCTACGAAACGCCTGTTTTGGGTGGATACAGATTACAGAGACGAACAGCCTATTGAGTATTGGCATGACTGGAATTTCAGCGACGAAGTCACTCTTACTACGGGTATGCAGGCCACGAAGATGGTGATACGCACAGTGGGAGATCGTCACAATCCTGACTGCAATTCCCATCAGTTTAGGAGTGGTCGTGCATCGTTTTCCTGCTGGGGCTCCGTCGGATGGTATTGGAAATCTCCTCTGGTATTTCTGGAAGGTCATGGAAAAAGAGGTGGATTTACACAGGAAGACTATGCGGAGCAGGTCATCGATCCAGTAGTAGGACCCTACTTCGCCAAATAAATTCTTTGTGAACGTTAGTCCGATCCTTTACGAAGATGGAAACAGTGCACACGGTTTGGCTGGGACCAGGCCTTATAATTCTCCTTCAGAAGCCAAAAAACGGTGGAATATCACCTATGTTGCTAGTCCTCCGAGCAGTCCTGACTTTAATATCATTGAAAATGTCTGGAGAATCATAAAATCCCGTATAAAGGCCTATCCTCGACCTATTACACGTCTGGATGATCTGAAGGAAGCAGTGCAGAAGAAGTGGAATCGGATAACAATTTCTGATATCAGGAAGCTGGTTTTGACTATGAAAGATCGAATGAAGCTAGCGAAGAAGCGACACGGCTATGCAACGAAGTATTAGAAATATATCTATATAATTGGATTAATGATGAATTTTAACAGAGGGGGGGTTTGAGCTTTCTTCGAAGGTTACTCGCTAAATTTGGTGGGGGGGTCGGAGACTTTTGCTCCTTCCTGCCCAATATACAGCACAATTCAAATGTCTTCAGAGAAACATTTCACGACAAAGCAAGTCTTGGCGGCAGAACCATCTACGACATGTTGTTGTGGTATGGTATATTACAATGCGTTTTTAGTCACAGCAAATATCAACTAATTTTTGCTTCAGGCGTTCGTTCAAAAGGGCAAACTTCTCAAACTTGCCAATGTTTCTCAAAACCCTCGATCTTGAGACGAAGAGCGTAAAGTACACCCTTGAGACTACGGAAGGATACAAGTTTGTGGATTTGAAAACGAAGGGTCAAGAGCTTCTGGAATTTTTGGGAAGCTGTAACGTAATTGTCGAGCTGGAAATAATCGCTGCGATGGAAATTCCGCCAGAAAACAAATATTGCATATGGGTCAATATACATGCGCCTTGGTCAGCACTTGGCTTTCTGGGTTATTACTTGGGCAAATGCCACGTTTACTTGCAACACCCGTTGTTTTGCAACCGAAATGTTCCCTATCAAAACTCACAAACCCTTTCCGTACACGACAACGTCATCTATCACACGCCGTCTTTACAGCATTACCGCAAATTTATTCATCATCAAGATGCACAAGCAGTTCAGTCAAAAATCGTTGAAAGAAGAGTCGAATTCATTGAGTGCGATAGAGAGGAAACATACGCAGATTGGTGTGTTACGATCAAACCTTGATAGGGCTGAGTGCCTATCCGTAGTAGGGCTTGGCCAGGTGGCTACGTCACATTGGGCCTTGCGTCCCGAGCATCCACATATTCTTCCGTTCCTCCTGTACCTTCTTTCCTTCCTTCTTTAGCTTTTAGATCTTCGTTAATTCAACGTCTACCTAGCCATCTACCTCATTGTAGCCATAGGCCCGTTAGCTGAAGCTGCCTCATTGCATGCTTCTAACATGGTGTAAGTCATGGATACGGTCGCTCTGTAAAAGGTTAAGACTGAGAGAAATGATCTACGAGTAGACATGAACATTTGACAAAGTCGACTGACTATTGCTAATTTATTTTCGTCTCATGTTCATCTATTGGGTTGATTGAATATAAGGTGTCAAAGAAACAGGAAACGACGCGTTGAAGATCTTTGTTCAAGATAGCCACAAATCAATCATCAGACCTTATGAATGGCTTCATTCAAGCTCTGAATCTGCTAGCATCATACTCTTTGATAACATTAGAGCGAGGGGACAAGGTTATCACAATTCATTCATTGATCAAGACAGCTACGCATGCCCGTCTGAACAAAGATGAATTGTTGAGGTACTCAAATGTAATTGCTTCGACCTGTTGGCTGATATGACCTCTATCCTTATCGAAGAACTTCTTCAGCAGCCCCCTGAATGAAACAGTCTACAGGTGAATCACAATATTGTTGACGCACTCAAAGACTCGGTTTTCAAGGCTTCGTTCGATCGCCTCGTCCCTGAACTGCAAATTGATGTCTTGCGTATCGTGCGATATGTTCTTCTAATCTTCCAAGACGCTGGGATTGATCAGTCCGAAGATCACCTTATCGCAATCTAGCCTCGAAAAGGGAACCCATTGAGATGCTTTAAGATACCCTGCAAAGATACTACCTTTTGGGCACGTATGCTGCAAGATTATTCGGATTGTGCGACATTCGCATATGTCACGCCTTTGTGTTTAGAAACGCACGAGTGGAAATGCCAAAATTTGCAGACAGCGCCCTGGCATAATAGAAGCGTGATCCTTAATACTGCTGTCTCTCTACACAAATCTGGGGTGGCAACGGTTGACCCGTGGAGATTGAGGCATGAACAAAGTTATGCCATTGGCCAGCCGGGAAATTATCTTGTTGGGAAGGTATCAATTTCAATGTCAGCAGCAATGCACATTCCACCTCATCTCGATATCTCGAGGAGTGTCATTCCAGCGTCTGTGCAGGCAAGAATAAAAGAGCACTTACGAGAGAAGCAATGTACGAATGCACCGGCCCATGGAGTGATAGTGGTGGCAAGGCACCCTCAACTATTCTCCCTCGGCTTCCAATGAAATCACGTTGCATCGAAAGAGGACGAAGCCGATCATCAATGTACATCGATATACAAGCCAACGCTCCTTCCCACAGCTATAACCGCATTCCTTGACGCGGACGTTCTTGAGGCTGTGACCTCCGGCGTGCCAGGAAAGAGAGTTCGGGAATTAAGGTTACGCACGCCGGGCGCGAGCTGGCGGGGCGAGCTGGTGGGGCGAGCTGGTGAGGCGAGCTGGTGGAGCGGGCTGGTGGGAGTGGGCTTGGCTATTGGTTTTTCGTAGCACTGCAAGCTCCTATGTAGCCTCCTAATAACAACAACCAATATATCAATGGCCGCCCCAATTCCATACTCGCTCTTTGAGGTCTTGAATTTGTGCACAATGACCAGGTGAAGCTTGTCCTATCTCTGACTGGTTGAATATGTCAGACTTGGTCGACCAAAGCTGGTCGTATGATGAGCGTGAAAGGGTCGGTGTCTGGACGAAGCCATGAGCAACCTGGGCCAGAAGCTGTATTCGTTCTGGATCTCTGGTCTTGAGCTCATTCGTGAAGTAAGAAAGTGCGATATCATCGAAAGATGGCTGAAAAGGAAGAACGGGCAGGGAAGAGTCTCGTAACGCTCGCTGAGGTGAAGATGCCCTAATTGAATATGTTCCGGTTTCAGATGGTGCCAGAGGTTCGTCAGTCGAGTGCAGAGTAGAGAGCGGCGAACGCGAGGGCGAAGGCGATCGCAAACCACTGGCCGAATGCTCTAATGACTGGAAAAGCTTTCGCCGATCCGCACAAGAACCGCGACTAAATAAGTCCTTGAAGCATGATAATAATCGCTGAATCCGTGGTTAGACCGAATTATCGTAATAGCAGCTGAACTTGCCTCTGATTGTAGTATACATAGAGGAGGGAGACGAATTACGTAGGGCCCAAAGCAAGGCATTTTCAATGTCACCTGGTACCTCCATTTTTGAAGCTCTAGTTGAGACAAGCACAGACTCAGATTTTGTTGATATATGAGGGTCAGAGCGAATATGTGCATATAGATATATTGACTATGTAGTAGAGGCATATATCTAGTGGATTCGTTGGTTCTTCTACTTGGAAATAGAGCCGGAGCGGAAATATTAGCGTGTGCAGAAAGGTTTAGAATCCTTGGCATTCATTTTTGCGCTGCCCCACTGTGATCCTTTATATGAGGAATTCGAAAATCCAACCCCACCACCTATTATTGCATTCAAATAGATGAAAATGAAGCTATTCAGAAGCTAGCTAGTCAAAATCTATAGTACCCGCTTCAAGATCTCTCTCTAATGCTCTGATATCTGCCTCAAAAATGTAGCCTGAATGTTTGAAGTGCTGCCTCGGATATCTATCACATCCGCTTCGTTCAACAGCGTAATGAAGAAAGTCACCAAAGGTGCCTTCAAAATGGGGCCATATCTCGTCAAAATGCCTACGAACCCAGGCCTTTAATACGCTGAAGGTGAGTTCTATGGGGTTGTAATCCGGGGAGTAGGGAGGCAAATATCGCACCCGACATTCATATCAGTGGTAGATCGTCAATTCAACGAGGCAAATAGCTTAGCTTACCTGACATCCGTGTGAGGTGATGAGCTCTTCGATTCGACTATTGCAATGAACACTCGCATTGTTCATGACGATCACACTCTTCGGGGCCGGAAAGGGACTGCATAGAGGGAGCAGTTCATCTGCTAGCCATCGAAAGAAAGCCTCGCCGTTGAACCAGCCTTCACGAATACCGATACAGGATAGATATCCATCTTTCGTATAGGCCGGACACTCCAGCAATGCCCTCTCGTTCTAGAGGCTTGATAGCGAGCCGACTGACCAACGGGAGCATAGGCTTGATGACGTCAGTCTGTGGTCTCGTTGAATAAAGAATCATCCACGAACACGAGCTGTTCGGCCGTCAAACGAAGCATGTCTGCTATCCAATTCAAACGAAGCCCATCGTTTTGCCTGACTTCTACATGCTGTCCTTTCTTATTACTTCAACGTCTCCTCTTCAGAATTCTTGATATCGTGGATCGATGCACGTTAATGCTCCACTCCTCTCATATGTACCAGACCATCTCTTTCTGCATGGTTCATGGCTGCTCTTCGAGGTAGGCTATGAGGCCATTTTCAACTGCCTTAAACACCTTGCGGGGGGCTCCTTTTGGACGAAACTGAGGTCTGAAAGGTGAGTTATACATAAAGAGGTTCTCTTGAATATTGTATACAGTGGCAGGGCAACAATGAACCTCTTCAGCGATTGCTCAAGGAGCTCAATGAAGTAGCAGAAGACGTAGTATTCTGAAGCGAAGGCTTGCAGAAAGTGGTTCCGGCATAGCTAAAAGCGATCAGTAAGCGATGAGGTCTAAATAGCTTCAAAATCAGCTTTTTGAATGCGATAATAGGTGTGGGGCAGCGCAAAAATGAATGCCAAGGATTTAATAACTAACCACCGAGGTATGTATGCGTATATGTGACGTACGAACATACCTACGTATGTGTGCCGTACATTCCTCATTTCCAACAGATTTAAGTTTGAATCTTTATATTCATGCTTGCCAAGAAGAGTTTATAGAATGCGAAGACAATTGTCTTCGCATTCTAAACCTATTTCAGCTAAATACTTCGTAGTCTGCCAGAAAGGGTTTGGTTCTCAAAAAGCCCGTCAAAGATCATCGATGTGTAGCAAACAAAAAAGACTGCATTCTAATTTTGCTCCGTAGTTCCCTTTATCCACAGTCTTTTCATGAAAAGATTACCACACCTTTATTGGAATCACCTACAGGTCCTTCCTGAAGCGGGCTGACCATTGCTTAAGCATTGCCGGGCTTATTCAGGTATAGCTGGCTTACGCCCTCATACAAATAATTCTTGTTAAGAGGCTTTTTGCTAATGCAATGTCCAGCCCGCTGCAGGAAGAACCTGTACGTTATCTGTCTGAGCTTCACAGAAAAGGGATGAAGACTTATAGATGGCTATATTAATATGGGCGCCTATGTATGTATGTTGTGCTAGTGCGCTATATCTTCCTACTTCGCCAGTTACTATTGCTTTATCAAGACAGAACCCGTCATGGATGAGGATCGCAAACCCTGGAAGTCAGGGAACTTCAGTCAATACTGTGAAAAGGATTCGCCAACAAGAAGATCGGTGCCGTTTGTCCCTCCGATCGTATTGAGCTCTGAACTCTTGTAATATGAGATTACGAATAGGGAGAGGAGCGACTGCTATATCATATCCGTGCATCTGTGCATGGGAAGTTTTATTTTATTTGCCTCGTTTTGCCTTTTGGACCAATCCACTGAACTGTCCCCTGCATTCTCACCTGCATGCCTTCTGTTTTAATTATGGAAAGAGTCTCACCGACAGTTCATCTTGCTGTTCTGGCTTGTGTTCTCGTTGCCACTCTTGCAGCACTTCTTCCTCTGCATTGGTGACATGTTCGCTTGAATTCGTTTCAAGATCTGTGCTGTCAACTACAGACATGGATCACGATATTGAAATGCATCTCTGACATCGCCCTAGTCATTTTAAGTGCCCTGAACATCTCAACAATCATTCATGATGGTAAGCAAAGGCATTTTCGACGGCTGTATATGTCATAAGTCCTGACTATGTCGTGTAGGAACACACCTTTGGGTCTCTATTGGCCTCCTTCTTCGCTTCTCCATCACATGTGTAATAATCTTAGATGTATGCCTTGGGTGAACATCTCAGACCAAATGCTGATTGTCGGTCATAGCATTTAATGGTGCAGCAGATCTTTCATCAAACTCCCTTTGGACGGTTCTGCGGCTCTGTTAGTTTTGTTGCCATCTTTGCATTCATCGTCTTGAGGTTTTTACCGTTCATCAGGTACGATCATGGTACCATTGCAGAACTTATGCATGCTCATTTGAACTGCAGGTTGTACAACGAGGCATTGGATTTTTGAACTGTTTTTGCCGCCAACTTTTCGAAGACTTTGTGCTATAGTTCCATTTACTGATGGACTTTATACCAACTTCAGAGTGACCGCAAATGGAATTCTTCTCTTGCCGTCAGCGCCATTTGTAGTTCCTTAGTCACCCTTTCGACGCTAGTAGCTTTGGTAGTGGGACAGATGTATCCATGGATTCGAAGTCCCCTATTCTCTGAGGTAAGTCGGGTGATAATAGAAGCTCAAGGCGAAAGATAGTACTGAAAAAAACCGCAGGTATTTCTACTACTCATCACCGGGCAGCTCTCGCTACGTAGCAATATCACGGAGAGAAGTCAGGCTCCCAAGAAAATTCACGGAAATATGCCGGACGAGGTCCCAGGTGAACCACAGCGCAATACTGGCACTGGCAATGAAAGACCCTTCACCACATCGACATCAAGGAAACATTGACAGGCGATTCAAACGACCCCAGAGAGCTTTACCTGCAACTCTTTCCCGTCACATGTGTGTGTTCATCAATCCACTGTAATCCCCGACTGAGAAACTATCAACCTTAGATAACCTTTACTCTTTGGAAGTTAGCCCTTGTAGATGCACTTGGATCATGATCATGTTGATCTCATCACATACACAGGACGTCTTGCAGGAGCCCTCCCTCGATCTCTTCGGCCACACAGCTTTCAACAGAACCATAAGAACCTGTTGGGTCAACGAGAAAATTGGTTTCTTCAGCGTTTTGCGTTCATGGCAAATCCTACCCCATTACCTTATCCAACGGGATCTGCTTCAGCCACTCAAGCTAGAGATGCGAGAAAACTTCAAAGTCAAAAACTCCTCCAGGCTTTCAATGAAAATGACTCTGACGCCGCTCTCGACACATCATCTAACATTAAATCTTCAGAGACCGCCAACGGAAGGAGTGACAATGGGCACAAGCAAGATGGAAAAGAAGCGCAGAATGGAGAGAGCTGTCTAGAATTGTGTCGTCTACCGAAACGCAGGTCAGATGTCGAAAAGTTGCTGAAAGTCGTGGTTGACATCCGCGAAGATTCCGGTGATAGTCTGATCGTCGTGGATACTGCAGTCCTTGATATCGCCAGTCTGGAAAGGTTGCTAGGTTGGGACGCGATGTGCTACATTGTACTCAAGAGAACGCAAGCCCTGGTACTGAAGAAAGACTGCTTAGTAAAATAAGAGATGAACTACGTTTCTGCAAGACCGCATTTGGTGTCAGACAGGATGGGGCTGAATCAGCTTTCAAATGCTATCAGATGACCGCAGAAGCCCTCGGCGTTTACGACGTTTACGACGTTTGGAACGAAAGAGCAGGCGAAGAGAATGAAAATGCAGAGTTCGTCGCCTGATCCAACACAACGGCCCTTACGTGTTTCTCACATCGTGGCGGCAGAATGATTGGGAAACTCGAGCGGGTCGTATAGATATCAAAGTTGGATTTACCATGGCCCCACGTTCCCAAATCTCCGAGCTCTTCACTCGCATGTACTCCCCCGATGACAGCCCTTCAAGACTCATTGCTACTTTCAGCAAAGAAACCCCCAGGCAACAACAACAACAACAACAACATGTCGACGATCTTCTTGCTCAGAAACCTGCCATCCTTCAGTCCTGCGCTAACAAGCTCACGCCCTTCGGCCCCCCCATCCTCGCAAAGAGTGCCAGCGATCTTGCCACCGTTACGCCTTCCAATAGCCCTTCCTCCAGCGCAGCTGTCACACCCGCGTCGATGAAGTTGAAGGATATGGCGGAAGACTTTGCGATTAAGTTGCCGGAGAGCATGCTTACGCCAGCCGAGATACAGGGGTATTTTCTCACGCGGAAGAAGGACCCACGCAGGGCGCTGGAGGAGGTGGATGAGTGGAGGGATCGGTTGATTGAGGCGAAGGAGTCGGGAAGTAAATTGGGTCCTGCGCAGTAACCGGAGACGGAGAAGAGTGAGAGGGCATGATTAATGTTGAGAAAACCGATACAGTAGAATTTGTAATTAATTACAGATCTATTTACATTAGCCGTTCTTCATCTTGAGTGTGAAATGCGGTACCGAATCACGGGCTTCGTGCTGCTTCCGAGTTTTGCCAGTTATACCATGTTCGATATTGAATCTGACCGTAACAACATTTTGGGTTGGCATTTATTCATGACTACTGTATGATAATAAGAACTGGGCCCCGACCCGATACGATTTTCTGTTGGTTTTGGCTTGACTAATTCGGGACTAGTAAGACGCTTGGCATTCATCAATGACCCGTTTTATCCTTTTTCTTTCTGGACAACAACCTTCGCCAAAGCATAACGCCTAGAACCATTGTCCCTTCGCTACACATGCCCTGCTACATATCAATCGGTCTTGCGGTTTACAATTTCGTTTGATGTCGCGTCCTCTCCAGGATGGATATTGGGGTGGACCTGATCTGGGGCGATGATAGCGAGTCCGAAGTATTCGCACAAGCTCAAAGCAAAGATTTATCTCTTATCTTCAGATATTCTCTGAACCCAAAGCTCCCTCAGAGTCTTCCGAGCCGTGTTGTAAATTGCTACTATAACCTGTCACCAAAGGACGCGAGCGAAACATTCTCTGATCGAGCTGCGATGCCCGAAGCGCTTCATTCGAATCAGTGCGCGATGCACCCTTCTATTTCGGCGCCGGTATAATATATATACAACTGAACACAATTTATTCTTCAAACATAGTTTAATAATAATTATAAGACAATAGATACTGAGAATTATAACATAGATACGAGTAGACCGTAGTCATATCAGAACTCATCCTCGATCTCTAACCATTCATAGAGTCACCTTGCGTCCCGACTCTTATAAGGCGTGGAAGCCACCATATGTCCCGACTTCCGTAAGATCCCTTGTAGAGTCACCGTACGCCTCGACTCTCATGAAGCGTCCTTTGCGTTCCCGAATGAGATCCGCTTTATATATAACCACCATGCGTTCCGGCTATTGTAAAACGTAGAGTATTCCTAGCTCTTCTCGCGGCCTCTTGCACGCTGCCACTCCGTACATTCTAATGACGTTCACCGCGTCGCTGTTGTTCCTTCGCGCGTCCCAAGCCGTGTGAAGAGGAGAATGTAAAGGGTTTGGGCATGCAACCGCAGCCTGAGTACGTCAGTTCGTTATGTCGACCGCATCCACCTCTTCCGCGTTAGCGATTGCAGCTAGAAATAGTGGTTTGGGCGATTGAGACGTTGTCGCGTTGATGTTGTTCTGATCGCGTCGTACGGCGACCAGCGGTCTCGAGGGTAAAGGGTAAAGGAAATTAGGCTCCACTGAATACTGCAGGCAGCATCAATGGGTTCGTAGCCGGCACCACGTACAGGTAGCCCTCATCGCCGACCTATGTAATAATTAATATACTTTATTATTTATATTAATTTTAAATGACAATTTAATAAATAAAGGCTTATTATTTGTTCTCTATTTATATTTTGTGAAGGGTAGTACAAGATCTGCAACATCAAGGGAATATACATGTAAGGCACTAAAAAGACAACATGACATATTCGGCATGTCCACGACAATGGGGTTGTGAGATCGGTAGTAATCCACTTTAGATTGAGTAAACACATTCTAACAATCATTAGAAGTCCATGTTCAGAAAATACGCCTCCACCGTTGACGCATCAGATATTGTAGAGATGGATAGGCTTGCAGCTACGGCGTACTTGGGGGAAATATGCTATGTCAAGTATAACCCAGATGAGATGACGCTGTTTGTTAACTACGACTCGTCTTCTCGCAAGGAAAGGGCAAACAGTGAGTGAAAGGACGAGCTGGTATCTCTCAATCAGTGGACTTACGGAGTTTCCAGTCTGTCCTCATGCTTCCTTTGTACACGATCGTATTTTGGCTGGAACACCTCCTAGAGAGAGCATCGAGGCGCGTATAATAGTGGCGACGAGCAAAAGCGAGACCGCAACAGCCGATCTCTAAGGGTAACATCGCGCTTGATGGGACATTCTAGGCTTATGTTTTCTCTCTTCCAATTCTGAATTCGCTTTCAAGACTATATCTCTTACAATGGTAATACTAGCATCTGCATGACTGGCCAACGGTGACCTCTGTATTCGAAAATATCTAATTATTTCTGAAGTTATACTACTCGACATGTGTATTCGTACAGGAAATGACTTTTTCTGAATGCAAAGCGCTCTGATACCCATACTTGAAAGCGGCTGAGTAAAGTCGCTGCTGCAGATTCCGCCATCCTTTGAATCAGCCAGTATTCTTATTGGAATCTCAATCACCATTTTGAATCCCATTTGTCTGAGACCCTCCATTTTTTGGCTGCAGGAAAGACTTTGCCGTTTCTTCAAGTCCAACCGCATAAAATTCCCTTGTGAGCTGGCGTACGCTGTTTTCGAACAGCTGCTGCGCACCTTCCTGAAGGTTACGGTCTAAGCCAATATCGATGGTTCTTGCATGGTTATCGGATTCCCCTCCAGTCGAAACGTGGACGTAATAACCTTGTGGCTCTGAAAAGTCAAAACAGTGACGAATTTCAAAGCTTTGCAGTTGCCCCGTAGAAGTGACTAGCTGGCCTTTGAATCCGAAGACCGAGACCTAAGTTATGGATGAGGTTAGCCACGGCATGCGGAGGCTCCTCGTCAACGAACCTCGCCACTCTGGGAACTTGGGTCTATCAAGTCACTGTTGTCCCAGAGACATTCACATGTACTCCATTGAACCGTGTTTCGGCCATCCCCATATATTTCGCTTACGGCCGTTTTGATTGGGTTTTGCGACCGAAACCTAACCAATGGCTCCATGTAAGGACACGGGTGGGCCACAGACACCGACTGATTACGGTTCCGGGTAATTGGCAAGGTTGCACAGATGATGGACGGCTGTGTTGCTGTATTCGTGCGAAATCGCGAGCCGCTTTTTATTGATAGTAAAGGATTTGCAGCTTAGGTGGTTTGGATGTATGATGGATGGTTTTGACTATCGCTGATGGTTGGCTTATAATCGTGAAGAGCTGAAATCTCGCTAGGCCACGAATTGAGTATTAGCGTGTGCAGAAAGCTATGGATTCCTTGGCATCGCAATTGTCGCGCCCCCCCCCCCCAAATTTACTATTGAATTCAGACATTCTTGACATTCTCGCTACCATCAACGCTTTCGCTTTAGAAAAATCAATCAAACAGGTAAATATGAAGCTATTCAGATCTAGTACACTGCTGACATCCTTTTGGCCCCCCACCGACCCCCGAAGCCATCATGCCGTCGTCACGCCGAAGTCAGAACCTACCTCTAGAGGATCCGGTCATCCCCTCAAGCACCTCATCAAGATCGAAGAAACCTTCTAGCAAAGCCAAAGCAGACGCTGCTGGCAAAGCCAAAGCTGACGCTGCTCGCAAAGCCAAAGCTGACGCCGCTGCTAGGACCATTGTAGAGGCTGCTGCCAAAGCAAACACTGTAGGCGCTGCTGTCAAAGCCAATTGCCCCCGCAATTCCAAGGGACATATCATTAGTAACTCCAAATCAGCGAAGAAAGCACGCGAAGCTCACGCCGTTGAGCTTCAGCGGCGGGCGGATGCTGCAGACCGTGTCAGAGCTCAGAGATCACAAGAGGAAAGGGCCCGGTCTGCAGAGGTTGCTCAATTTGGTGAAGAAGAGACTCTACGTCGTGGTAGAGAGGAAAGAGAAGCTAGAAACATCGCCGACGAACTTCCTACTTCGGATATCGAGGCTATGGAGTTGAAGGATCGGATTGCTGATTCGACGCTCAAGATTTCCGCCTGTCTTCGAGTCGATAAACGGCTTGAATGGTCAACTTCCATAGGAACTCAGGCTAGTAGTTCCTTCAATATATGGGACTTTGAGCAATTGCTGAAGGATGCAATCAGCAAAAGAGACGGTCATAACAAGGGATGAAAGATCGCTCATCGAATGGTCAGCGTTCGAGCTTCTCGGTCAAAGACCACCCGAAAGCTACAGTCCATTGATGATTTCACCGAAGCAGAGTGGAATAAGGTGTTAGAAATCATTGCTTCGGAGGCCGCCATCGAGTATGATGTAAGAATAGAGCTTCAGGTCGAATCCCCGAAGGCGAAGGGTTCTTTAAAGCGATCCTTGAATGTTTTGTCATCCGATCCTCTGAAGCCTTCGTCGCCCAAAGCAACAAGAATCACCCGCACCGATAAACTGCTTGATCGTGCACGTATACGAGCCGATGGTCTCACTGCAGCCGGTAATTTTGATCGTGAGCTGCTTCATCGCTGGCAGTGCACCGATAGAGCGTGTCGAAACTTCAACGGCTGGTGTTTCGTTGACTTTGCAGGCAAGCACTTCAATATGGATCACATCCAACAATCGCTCTGAGGCAAAGCCATCGCCACCGACGATGAGAGCGTTACTATTGAAAGACCTCTTACCTCTCTCTATCGCTTTTGGACCGGCTCACAAGAAGTGGTGACTCAGGACTCTCGACGATCACTGATGCATCAGGAAAGGCTGGAGACGCGAACAGATAGAGAAGAACGAAGGACTTTATGGGTAAGTTTATGAGGTTCAACGAACAACAGATGAAAATGCGTTTAGCCGAGTCCATGGCCGAACAGATGAAAAGGATGACGTCTCGTCAAAGACCTCCTCCACCTCCTTCACCTCCTTCACCTCCTCAGCAGCCTCCGCAGCAGTGGCAACAGCCGCTCGTTAACAGCTCGTATCCTGCATATCAGCCGTCATCGTACTCACAATGGCAGCAGCCAATTTCATGGCAAGAAGCTCCTCCTCCACCCTCGTCGTCAATACTACCTCTTATTCCCGACATCGTTCTCTGGGCCACCTGGGCAGGTGGCCCAGAGAAAGCTTCCCGCCGCCAAACCTGATGCGGCTAGCGGGGTCACCTGCCCCCCGGTCGATCGACCACCTGCCTCGAAGTTCTACTAGACGCTCTTTGCTGAAGAACTTTCGCTGACGAAGGTTGTAGAGCCGGTTGGGGTCAGTTCAACGGTCCAAAAATCCCGGGAAAAGACGAAGGTTTGACCCAGCAAATGGGGTCGGGGATATTGAGGGTTGAAGCTGCTCGGTCTCCCAGCTGCCAGCACCTTCCCCCGCCCGGATCAATTCCTGCGCGCTGACTATCTCACATACTTTGAAAGGCATAATTGTAGCCCTGATTCAGCCGAGTTCAATCCTTCAAAAATAATTGAAAAATATCAAGATTTGACCTAGTAAATGAGGTTGAAGAGACTCACTTCGCTGAGTGACCGCCCATCTAGTAGTAGCCCTTTCTTCGCTCGGATCAACATATGCGCGCTGACTACTCGACATACTTTGAGAGGCTTAATTGTAGTTCTGAATGAGCTGAATTCAATGCTTCAGAAATAGTTGAAAAATATTCAGATTTGACCTAGTAATGGGGGTTGGGGAGGTTCACTGCGCTGAATGACCGCCCACCTAGTAGTAACTCTTCCCCCGCTCGGATCAATATATGCGCATTGACTACTCGACATACTTTTGAAGGCATAGTTGTAGCTCTGAATTAGCTGAATTCAATGCTTTCAAAATAATTGAAAAATATCGATATTTGACCCAGTAATCGGGGTTGAGAAGGTTCACTGCGCTGGGTGACCGCTCACCTAGTAGTAATTCTTTCCCCGCTCGGATCAACATATGCGCGCTGACTATTTCACATACTTTGAGAGGCATGATTGCAGCCCTGAATCAGTCGAGTTCAATGCTTTCAAAATATTTGATTTATATCGAGGTTTGACCTAGTAAATGAGGTTGGGGATGTGAATGCCCCGGGGCCTACCTGTTCCCACCAATGTTCAGCCCTAGCAGCAGTGTTCAGCCCTACCGACGGGGCGAATGGATGGATTTCCTACCTGCTATCGAATTCTCCGCTCGGTCGGATCAACCTCGATGCGCTGACTACTTCATATACTTCGAGAGGCATATTTGTAGCTCTGAATCAGTCGAGTTCAATGCTTCAGAAATAATTGAATAATGTCAAGGTTTGACCTAGTAATCGAGGTTGAAGAGGTTCACTGCGCTGAGTGACCGAGGAGGAAAGGGCAGCGTTTCGAAAGGGGGCCATGTTTTTCCAATTTTGCTTATTCCTTTGTTCCCTTGAATATTTTGGTGTTTGATCATTTTGGGTGGACAGGGGTAATAGACATTTTCAATAAGCCTGTGTAGTTGGGCGCGAGAACGAGATTGTCAGCCCCGTTCGCGGTTAGTGCAGGCGCAATAATTGAATATTTATGACCAGAGTGTGTGGCGACATCTGATAGTGCCACATCAAGACACGTTTTTGAAGAAGAGTAACAGCATTGTTACTGCAAATAATGAAGCAGTAGCCATTGTGGGGAAAGACTCGATTATAATCGATATTTTGCTGAAGAGTCAATCAACCAAAATCCGACTAAACGATGTTTACCACTGTTCAGGACTGCATTATAATTTGATGTCAGTTGGTCAGGTAGAAGCCAAAGGGTATACGTGTAGTATAAAGAACGGCAAATTCCGGTTCATGAATACCAGAGGTGCCGTCGCCCTCATCGGCTCGAGAAATGATGAAGAAGCCTACTTCGTGAATACATCAATCAACCCCTCAAATTCCCGATCAGTCATCCTGACAAGCAGAACAAACGAACCAGTCAAGGCGTCATGGCGCCAATGACATAAACGGTTAGCTCATCTGAATATGACAGACGTCAAACGTCTAGTCAACATGAGCATCGGCATCGATGTGAATTCGGCCAATAGCCTAGAAAATGAGAAATCCCCAGAATCGGTTTGTGGGGCTTGTGCCACAGGCAAACAACATAGAACTCTAAGCCGAAGACCTCACACCAGTGGGGAGCCAGATAAATTGCTACTATGATCGATGACTATAGCGAATATACAATCACCTACCTACTAGAACGAAAATCCGACCTAAAAGGCGTACTTCGGAATTACCTGACATTCATGAAGACTCGGGGCACTCCCGTCCACCGACTGCGTTCAGATAATGGAGGTGAGTATGCTGGTCATCAAACCATTGAATTGCTCGAAGAGCATGGGGTCAAATGGGAGCCGACGGCTCCCTATGGAGGAAAGAATATCGGTTTTACTCAGTAGAATTTTCGCTTCTTCTATGATGACTCAGGCGACAGCGTTGTTGAGATTGTTGAGAGATGACAGGTCAGATAGGATTACAAAACATTAAACTCGTAATATTTCTTCTTGCAGACTAAAGTCTTACTCGTTTCTTCTTATCTCTTTGAAATGATTTGCTTACATAGACCTTTGATTTAAGTTTATACATCATTCTTTTTAATAAGTGATTCCTTTTATTTCTATCATAGCTCCTTGACCGATCATACATACTTTTCATATAGAACAGACTTTACTGAAATGGAAACTTACACTTCTCAGAGCGCTGAAAATTATAATGACCGAACACCCTTGCTTTGCACGCATTCCTTAGACACACAGACGGATACTTGTCCAGTATGTCCTCAAGTTCCTTTCAAGATGGGGCGGCCAATCAAGCGAACAATCAGCGATGCAAACTCCGAACTTCGGGCGTGGAATGGTATACCAAGTCCTCCTCGGCGAGTGAATGTCCTTAAGGAAACAGGACATGATATAATTCGCGGTTGTAAGCATGCTGTTAGGTCAATTCGAAGACGATTTAATAGTTTACGTTAATGGGAAATGTACACAGAAGTGATTTACTTCAAAAGTTAATGAGTTACAATATATATTGAAGGAATAGCTTTACATATATTCAGGGTTCCCTAACCCTTCAGATTCCAATTGTACCAACGTTTCCTACCTACTTCCATTGTCGCCCCTCCGTATTTCTGTATCGCATTTGAGCAAGTGCTGAAGGCGCTGTCTCGCATCATCCGTAGCTTCGCAATGCGGACTCATTCTCAACAAGCTCCAGACTGTAGATACATATAGGTGAACGCAGCAACTTAGACAAAGAGCTCAGACTCACGGAAGGAAAACAAAGCTCCAGAGAATTCAAGCCGATCAGCGAAAGCTCCACGAACTCTCTATGATAGGATTACGCCCCAGGCACTAGTAACACTTCATTAGCAATATCACTCTATAGTTCCCTTCTGATATCAAGAACACAAAGTCTACATCCTTCTGGGATTAGATTCACGGAAGGCTCGGAATCAACAACGAGGACTCATATCATAGAATAATGACGGGAGGAGAGCCAAATTCTGTTGCGGCTGTGGAGTGTAAATGCGGAGGTGAACGAGCTTCCCAATAGTATTAATAAGCGCTGCCTTCAATCTACAGCCTAAGAATTCATGATTCATTGAATCACCTAACGTGCTGTATAAGACATAAGACCACATACCATACTTTCGTATATCCTAATAAAAGTTTCAGAATTTCTCTTCATGAACGATGTCTAGAGTCTATTCACACCGACGTATTATTTTAGACAGTCGTGGGGTGGGTCGGGGTGATTGGGAGACGCTTGGAAGGAAGAGGGCGGAAATTCGAAGCGATTGGGAGATAGTGGAGAGACGCGAGTGCTTGAGGAAGGCATCAGAGGAACATGATGATTTGAAACAGACTATGAAAAGCTAGATGCCAATGGAAGTGTGGTTGTTCTGGGAGAGCGATTTGGATTCGCTCTCGACGAACCGGTGGAGCTTTCGGAAGACTTGGACCGCCTTGAAACGATGAGGTTGAAATGCTTCCCAACGAGTATTACAAAGGAATTCCAGCGCTGCAAGAACGGGGCCAGACTTAGAAGACATTGTGTGTAGGAAGTTGCGTTCAGGCATAAGAATCGTCAGAGTCTGTAATGAGACACACTTCTGAGAGCTCGATCGAAATCCCCAAAGTGCTCTCTTTTACGTGATAGTCAAAATCAATAGAAGAGAGCAAGACTCACGAATATGCTCGAACAAATGATGTCAACATTTGATTCTTCAGCTGACACGATTCACATTACTTTGATCGACACGAAGTCATCATAAAAAAAAGACAGAAGCACTGCTCATCTCAGCTGATGTCTCAAGATTTTCGAATTTCTGAATTCTTATCTTCAAAAGCACGATACTTCTAAGACTCATCGATTCAAACTGATTCAACTCTTGTAGATCTCAAAATGACTTCTATACGAAAAGAGCTTCATTTCAACAAGAGAAACACTCTGAAACATAGAGAAACTATATCTAGCCTTCTTGATGTCTTACTTCGCTTCGACTAGAAATTCAATTCTATTAAGTCTGAATCTCTACTGTAAGAAGATCAGAAGTGCACTATGATCATGAAGAGCTGATCAGAATTATGCTTCGTATATGAGAAATCAAAACAGTACATTGAAGATCTGTATTGAAAGAATACGAGATTCCTTCGAGTAATATCCCATCGTGGAGGAAGATCGGGAGGCTAAATTCCGAGTCCCCTTCGGATGATACAGAATTTGACGAGCAGCAGCGGTGGTGGCAAGGCTGGAGGGTGCGATTAGAAATGCTATTTCGGATAATAAGCAGGGTTGGATGGGGTTGTAGTGGACTGAGGCGGTGGGAGGTGAGAATGGAGTGAAATTTTCCATCGCGGTAACGATAATTCGATTAACGGTATCATCAATCGAATGGTGACAGATCCCCAGGCCTGCCAATACTACCAAAAAGAGCTCCGATCTCAGGATGAAAAGTTCCACCTTCTATTAGAAAAACACATTCGAGATGAGTATCAAGACCCCAAGTTTAAGCTGAGGATTCACGCCGAGGTTATTCTCCTAGACCTATTTCACCGCCAAAAACTTCGGTTTTGGGATGGGATTCGGTATATCGGCGTTAGTAAACCGGCATGTTTCTTGTGTTATCGATACTTTCAGGCCCATCCTTTGCAGGTTCAAACATCAGGCTGTAGTAACAACTTATATATTCAATGGCAGCCTTCATATGTTCATGAGGACTTGCCAACATTGGTCAAAGAACAAGAGAACATCGAGCTCCCAGCACTGCAGGCCGCCGCCACCGTAACCCATCTTCCGGCCGTGGCACAATTAACGATTTCAGGCTCCCGGACGTCGACTATTCGCCTGGCTCTCCACTAGACTAGAGATCCTAATCTGGTGAAATGCTCTATTCTGCACTGAATGGGGGTGAGTCCATTGGCCGAGGATCTGCAGTACTTTATGGAAGGTGTTTCTCTGTGCTACCTCCAATTTTCTATTTGTGGCTCGTTGCATTAGTCTCCACCTTTTCCTAAAGTATGACTCTAGCCAATACACTTTACTGTTTCTCTGTCCTTCCACTCACATCCTACGATTACATTGCGGCAGCTGTCCTTGATTTCTAATATCCTTCACAATTTCCACTTCCGGCATCTGTTATGATTTCGTACGTACAGGAAGCTGCCGATTCGGAAAGCTATGTAAATCCATTCACAACTTTCGAAAGGCAGCACAAATCGCAAAGCAAGGGGAAGGAAGAAGGGGTGGAGATTCGGCATGACCAGCGGACGAGATTGACAAGTATTTCTACTCTCAGACAAGAGGGTAGTATTCACTGGGTCGTGAGAGGGTTGAAACAGATTTCTAACAAACAAAGAGTCTCATGACCAATTCGTTCGCTGTACAATCTGCAGCATGTGATGGATACGGTTAGCTCGATTTGCGATTCGAGGTTATTCTGCAGGGGTGGATTATTCTGAACCGGGTGAAGATGATCCGGCGTATAGATGTGCCAGCTTTGAAGACATGAATTTGTTCCAGAAATGTTTATCATCACAAGAGAAATATTTGTGTGTTGAAGTCGCGGTCTTGCAGAGCCTTGGTACGGCCTATCATCTAAAAGGTGCTGCAGAACGCATATGAGGCATAATGGAAGCTGATGGTAAGAGAGCCACTGGCTCGATTAGCAATCTGCATTTTCAGGCTAGAAGTGATGGAACTGGAGATCGAACCAATCATCTACTTCATGGGTATTGTAATTGACGCTGCGTAACTCGAATATTGCAGCGTATAATGGAGCCATCACATCACACTGATCGGAACAGTATCAAAATCTGGTCTGCATAAGCGCTCAGTAGATATTGGACGTCCGTATAAGTTGTCTTCACACTGTGTGATTCAACTCCATCCACGAAGTGAATTGAGGCTTTTGGGTCGGTTTGCAGATCACACCATCCATATGTGCTAAGATATCCAGCAACCAAATATCATGAGGTGCAGAATGTTTTCACGCGCGATAGTAACCTCAATTTGAAAGGGATCTCGTTTGCTTCATGCAAACGTTTCCTTTCCGTGTATTACGTGGTTGAATCGTTGCATTAGTGACTCACAGCAAGTTGCCCAGCTCCAATCTACATGTCGTTGCTCTTTTGTTACCTCCTCCCTATCCTGCGATTGCTGTTTCGTTATCATTGATTTTCTTATCTTCATATTCTACTACCCTTTCTCTTCATGTCTCCATCATACTCACAGGGTTTTTGCAAAGCTTCAACGTCTTATAGCTCTCTCTCTCCAAATTTAACGGCTCATCATCGTCAATCACATCTTCCCGCCGCATTGCCTTCCAAGTCCATCCTTCCTCAAAGCCCGACACCAAAGCCGCGACCAGGATCCCGATCATCCTTGGTCCGAACTCTTTTTCCGCAGGACAAACAAAAGGCTTCCACCCAAACGGCATGTACGCATCGCAGCTCTTCCCAGCGACCTCTTCCCATCGCGAAGGATTGAAGTGCAGGCAATCTGCACCCCAGAACCGTGAATCCCGCTGCACGTACTCAATATCCGCAGCAACAATCTCCGGCTCGATTGTAAATCCCCGTGTGATTTGGCGGTAGATGCGCCGTGTAGGAGGGTATAAGCGGAGAGCTTCTGCCGTAATATTTTTGACCGATATACCCCCATCCGCATCTGATGTTCCATCGAAGGTGAGTCCGGTGGGATTGGATAGGAAGGCGACTAGGACGCGGCGCCATTTCGGACCTTGCTTTCCGCTGCGAAACATTACTTCCACAAAGCACCGTAGGACGACACGCCAAAGGGTTTCGTACGCTGGAAGGATGAGGTTGAGTGGATTGCTGCGCGCCGTACCCTCCATATCGGGGAAAATCTTTCTCAGTGCTTCTTTCAGGATGTGTTGATCTTTGGAGACAAGAATTTTCGCTGCGTCCGGGTTTTTCGACCCCATCCAGAGCGTACTGATCTTATCCGCTATCAGCTGAATGGTAGCGTCGTCGAGCTTATCGATAGATAAACCAAACATAGTATGAATGGACATCTTCAAGACCACCTTCTGCACCAGGGTCATCAGAAGGATTCCATCACTGTTATCCCCTGTGTCAATTCCTTGACGTACAAGCTTCTGTACCACATCCCTGAGATGCTGCCAGCCCACACCATCTCTCTGAAGAAGAGATATAGCGTGCCTTCGAAACTCTTTGTGATAAGCTTCGTCAGTAGTCGTGAAGGCATTATCGATACCAAAAGCTTGAATTAGCCTCTCGTTCGGAACGGCTCGTGACTGTAGAAGAGTTGCAGCTGGGCCTAAATAAGTGTCTTCAAGGACGCCTTTGCCGCTTATAATATCTTTATTTTCTGCTGGATTCCGATACAGGAAAGGTTTTGGGATAATGTTTTCAACCTTTTTTGAAGCACGATACATGCGCAAGTATACAAATGAGCATCCGCCTGCTAAGCACAACAGGATAGAGAGAATCATTGAGTGGATATTGGAGGTTTAGAAATTTCCTAAGTATTGTAAGAATTTATCAAGAGGTGACATAAGTCAATGTTGGAAATGGTGGAAACAGGGAACGGTACTGTTACCCCTGTGGTTAGTAATCTCCGCATTGATCCGGCGCTAGTGGATGGGTATTTACCCTTCGCCCACTTCTTTCCTTCCTTCTTCATCCGTATGCTCTACCTACTACATAGTTTAGTCAAATATATCTGTATGCCTATCTACCCTCGTGTCCTCGTATACCAAGAGTCAATGTACCATAGCCACTACCTTAAGAGATACGGGGATCGTTTATGGTTTATTTGACTTATATCACCTCCTGATGACTTTCACAGTCCCTTGATGATCTGATGCATGTGATGGCTGCTACACGATGAACTCGATTTAGTAGGCTGCAGATGATGGCGAGTCCTGTCGGCGGGCATTGGCTAAACAAGCCTAGTTCATTACTGTATTTCCCTTTCAAGAACTCTCTTCTGTTGTCACGTCGTGATTCAACCATGCAGCACCCGTCCCTGGCTCTAACACAGGCCACCTACAGTACCCCGCACTAAGTCTTCGCGTACGCTCCCCAACCAAATCACCCCCCCACCTGCATCCAACCATTGAACCCCAAATTAAGCTGGGGAACTCCAATATTTGGACTAGCTATTCAATAGTATATGATCTATGATTCCCCAATCAATATTTAGTATGCCAGCCCTCCGCTTTAATTACAGCTGCACATCTGCGTGGCATACTGGAAATTAGCCCCTCTATTACCTTCTCCCGTATGTTCACCCAGGCCTTCTGTGAAATCTGAAACAGTTGGGTTTCAGCTTCGTCGCCTTTACCCTTCAGGGAATTCAAATCCGGATAGACTTTATAGGCTTCCTTCTTCAGTAGAGCCCAGAGGTTTTCGATGGGGTTCAGATCAGGACTGTACGAAGGCCACTCCATGAGTTCTATACCCATTTCCTGAAACCAGAGCTTCGATTTTCTGGCTCTGTGTATCGAAGCATTATCCTGCATGAACACTAGTCCTGGCTCCCATATGCCAGCTAAATTGTGATTCAAAATCTGAATATAGGAGGCAGCTGAATAGCCGTGTTTTTTTGATTCGAAGTCCCGATCGAGCAGGTATAAATCTGATCTTCCAGAACCCCAAAAAGCTCCCCAAATCATAATGGAAAAGGGCTTTCCATTAGGCATTTCTGTTACTTTGTTCCTATCCCATTTCTGATCGGGAGTTCCAAAGACCCATTCCCGTGCTTTACCTGTTCCCCGAGCCACGGATGCCTCATCCGACCAGATGACTTGCCCCCATTGATCCACGGTCCAACCCTTATGCTTTTCAGCCCATTGTAACCGAAGCAGAGCGACTTCAGGTGTTACTTTCGGTCGCTGAAGGGCTAACCAGTGAGAAATTCCGTGAGTTCGTAGTGTTGGGTTGAGAGTTCTCGGATCCAATTTGCGCGTAGACTTCGACACCGTCATTACTCGCCGCGATACACTGTCGACGGATAGGTTGCCAATTCAAGTATGACGATTTCACACTGTACATGTGAGCAGCTTTTAAGACTTGAGCGATAAATCTCCGGTTAGGAATATGTGGCCTGCGTCTGGCTTAGATAGAACTTTGATTGAATACGTTGATGCCATCGCTATATTTTGCCATGTGATGGGGAATCCCCCCCAATACATTGCTTGCTGTCATCAAAACTTGTTGGCATACGAGAAGTTCATATTTTGCTTGTTCCATGTGCTCCTACTCTGTCGAAGGTTGAAGTAGCAGCCTCGTCGACATGAGGAAGTCAGTCATGATGGGGTGTCCAGATCACGCTAAACGCAGATACCGAGGTGGTCGCGAACCTAACTTATCCGCGCAGCGACAACTTTTAGGAATGGGCGAACGTGGCACGGATATCATCTATGCTTCAAGCGAAACCGGGCGTCGCCTGCCCTGTTGATGATCTCGCAGCGTGATCTATGAACCCACATGCTAGCACACAATGTCACCAATCAGTATCACTTTCGGCACGCCAACCAATCCTAAATTTCAATGGTTTGACAGCTTCAAAGGCCTTGCAGACAAAGAACTTAACGAGATGGCTGTCCAATGTCGCGGCGCAATGGCTGCCATCTTCACCGAGATTTCGGACCGGCGTGAGCCCTGGAAGGACCAGACGCTCGAGGATTATTATGAAATGCTTCTGAAAAATGCCAATCGCATAAACAAAAGAGATTTGACCGATGAGCATAAGGGTAATTTGAACAACTTGTATACATATCTAGCAGATCCGAGTGACGCTCAAACCGAGCGCAAGGAAACCAAGCTTGCAAGGCAGTATCTATGGCTCGTCTCAAGAGTTACAGATTGGTCTTATGCGCTTTTGATACTTGGCGCCCTGGGCAAGCACAGAGTGCAGAAACTCGACGAAGATCGGCGTGTGAAACTCATCAAACACATCACCCAACACCGTGACTCGCTCTTCTGTCCTAAACTTGAGGACAAAGCCGTTCATTGCAACCTCCACCAAATACGTAAGAATATATCTCTCTACATTATTATATCTATTGAACTATCGCAGATATTAAAGGAGGATGAAGCAACTACCCCGATATTAACGAACTCCTTTCAAGCCGCTGGTGCTGTGCTACCACTGTTGAAGCAATAGGAGCTGTAGTAGGAGCAATAGTAGGAGCAGGAGGAGTAGTCGTCCAATTAGGAACATAGTTGTTGCAGTGTCATTACACTGCCCGCTAGCCTGGTTGAGTCTAGCGTCAATTGCGGCACAAAACCTAGATAGCTTACTGCTGTAGAATACACACCTTTAGTCAATGATCAGATCTACACTTCATCAGTGAGGTACCGACTCGATGTTCCCTATTTAAGCGTCCAGTCCATTACGACCGGAAGCTTCCAAGACCCTTCGGTTACTATCACTCTCTCTGAAGCTCCAAGAGTCCCTCAAATGGTACGTTGATTCTAAGAAGAAAGAGCTTAGCGACGAGCTGCAATTCCTCTTCTTTACTTCTAAATGCATGCAAGAGCTTCTCTGCGAGTACTACGAAGTTCTGATTATGGACTGCACCTACAAGACCAACAAATACAAGATGCCCCGGTGTCATCACCTTTTACGTGGGATTCTGCTTCATGAAGGGCGAGACCTACAGCGATTACGAGTGGGTGATGAAAGCTCTAGTGCGCCTATACAATCATCTGGGCCATATCCTGTGACCGTGATATTCGACGGCGATAGAGCTTTGTCGTCGGCGCTGTCGCATGTGTTTGCGGAGGAAGGGCATCGTGTCCATCACATACTGTGCATTTGGCATATAAACCAGAACGTAACGGCCAATTGCAAGAAGTATTTTCCTACAAATGAGGAGTGGGAGGCTTTCTACCGACGGTGGAAGGAAATTGTCTATTCGAACACGATTGCATTGCTTGAAGAGCGCTACAACTCCTTACATCGCGACTATTCAGACGCTCATTGGATGATCTTTGACTATCTTGAAGAGCATCTGTGGCCCAGACGGAGGAAGTGGGCTAAATGTTACACGGACAAGTTCCTACACTTCGCCAATACCGCCTAATCGCGTGGCGAAGGGGCACACAATCAGGTGAAGCAAGCGCTTCAGTTTTCTACCGGTAAATGATGATTCTGATACTTTAATGATTGCGCTGACATGCCTGCGCAGGCGGCCTATACACAGTGGTGAACGTCAAGCTTGACAACTTTCTTTACCGGTCAATATCACAACTACGTGCAGAAAATTGAGGAGGCGAAGGCATGTATGCCAATGGAGCTTCGAGGAGTATTCATATATCGAGATCTCACTGCCTGGGTGACCCCCTTTGCATTGAAGGCGGTGAACGAGCAATTTCGACGCCTCAAGTCCGAGCCAACAGCTATCGTGCCTTGCACAGGCACCTTTACAACGACCATAGGGCTGCCTTGTGCCCACAAGATACAGGAGCGGTGGTACGATCGTACAGGCGGGAATGTACTAAAGCTGAAGGACATACACCCTCATTGGAGATTCACGAAGCCACCGCGAGCTAGGCAGGCGACGGAGGAGCAAGAGGAGGAGGATCATACAATGGGGGGCAATGAGGAAGTCACAGAAGTGCCAGGAACTCCACCAGGAACTGCACCTCCGCCTGAGGAACCAGAGCTTCCTGCAGACGTGCTACGCGTGCAGGAGCCTGCTGTTGTCAAAGCAAAAGGCCGTCCGCGAGGATCAATGAATATGTTATGGGCACCGCCTGCGCAAAGACCAACTGCTTCGCAAAGACGTCGCCGGCAAGCCTTTGAAAACTCCACTCAACGGGCCCCCTCTGCCTTTGAATATGCTCCTGAGCTGCCATCCAGCCAGGTGCCCGATAGTCAGCCACCGCGGAGTCAGCGAGAAGGTCGCCAGCGAGGTGGGCAGCGAGGTGGACGAGGAGGTGTCCGGGGGAGGGCTGCGGAGGGTCAAAATGCAGGTGTTCCGGCCTCTTACATGGGCAGTTTCCAGATGCAAATTAGTAAATTAGAGGTGCAATTAGAGGTGGATTCTGAGCATGCAAAAGATGTTTCAGGTTGTTTACGGGGTCACTGGACCCTTAAATTACCGGATCAGGCTTAGTACCAAGGGTGGTGTACGAGTACAGGCAAAGTAGGGTGGTGTACGACTAGTGGTTACCCAGAAGAAATACACAGAATAATAGACAGACGGAAGATTCAAGGAAGACATATGGACCTGGCTAGACAAAACATACTACATTGTACATGATGCACCCCAGCGCTGAATATACCCATTCACGGATAAAAGGATCATATTCGGAGATCAAACCCATCGATGGATGCCCCGGCTGATGAACTAACCCACCCATGAATAGAGTGCACGTTGAGGCTTCTATGGATGATGTTTCCGTCCATGGATGCAACGGCATACAATCTAGTGTCGTTCATGCTATACCCACGTTCTCACTCAAAGTAATAGGGACTGAGAACTATGATTGTCAATCGCCATGTAAAAGGATGGTGTTTCTCCATAAAATTGATATCTGCGCAATAGGATATTTGTCTTGTGTACACATCGACGGACGTGGGCAGACATAATTCGTTGGCACCAAGGGAACGGAAGAGAAACTTTTGTAGAGGCGTCGGGGAGGGCTGGTCATCCAGAGAGAGAAATCACGTCTTGGAGAAGGGTTTGCGTTTGAATTCTGAGAAGAATTCTGGGAAGAAATGTTACGACCGCCGATAGAAACAACTTCAATACTGTCATAACCTCAGATGCTCTCACTCCACTCTCCTCGCTCCACATCGAAATCAGGGATGAGAACACTTAGTCTAACAGCACTGTAATCGATACGACACGACCTCCGAAAGCATCCTCCCACTATGTCGACCAGGAAGAGTATATTGTCACACCACTTTACATACCAGAAGCACGTGAAGAAGGCAATGCTATCCGGGTCTGCAGCATCTCTATCCCATTAGCTTTCTCACCTTAGAGAAAGACAATGGACGGAAAATTATACCAGACATGCGTCGTTACATGTGAAGGGTTTCATTGGTGTACCTCTTAGGTAGGAAAGCATCAAGACCACACGGTGAGTACTTGACAGTACTGGCCTATGCAACTTTTGCTAGAAGCTTGGCTACATAGTTCACGGAGAAGAGGCCTTTAGGGGGCATAATCGAGAGCTCTGATCATACATCAAGCACTGCGTTTCTGTGCCACACCAGAAGCTCCCCTGATCAACACGTGTACTTGAACCAGTAGGCCCCAGGTTTATTTGGGGTGTGGGGCGACTTCAGTCATCCTCACAAAGCTCTGGGGCCGGTCGCAAAGCAGTCGTCGCATATTCTCAATTTGGCAGAAAACCAATGATACAGCCCGTCTGTTGCAAGATTGTCGTTGAGATGTAAAGTCATATTCAATAGTTCGTGACACCGACTTTCAGCCCATGTTGATGAGAGGAATGGACGCGCAGATGTGAGATAGTTTTTGACCGACTCACTCAAGGAACAGAAGAGGCCGGCAACGGAGTCACCGTGTTGTCGATGGTCGCCGTATCATCGTTCTCTATTGATTCAGTCTTGACCGCATGCCTGTTTGCGGATGTCGGACTCAGCGGCGGAGGAAATCCGACGCTGTGCCTTTCTAGCAGTCGATGACACAGAAAGCGGACATGCGAGGAAAGGAGAAGCTGGACGATGTGATGGGACAGAAATTTCTTTTGCTCAGGATATTTGCCTATATAGTTGTGCAGTTGAACTTCACTCATAGGAGGGTAAAGTGCTCATATCTTCCAAATCATGCAGCGAGTGTATTAGCTCGCAGCCATGCAGTTGGAGAGCCCGCCACAAGTTACAAATTTCGTGAATTAATTAGGCCAAGGCCCGGTCTTTTTTGGGTCCGGCTAGTTAGTCAAGGGCCTCTAGACGCCTCTTACACATTCACGGTTGTTCCTGGTGCAAGGACGGACGAATGGCGGCTTAGGGTGGGTTTGCGAGCACAGACGGCTATGACACCTTTGACCTCAAGTTTTCTCTTCCTGTTGTATCTTCTTTTCGAAATTCCAACAGGTTTTGCCGAGCTCGAATCTAATCTATTGCCTTCATTGTGCCGCCTGGATTTGGATTTTAGAACACGTTTGAATGAACTTGATGGTTTGATGTCAGTCGAGTCTACATCCGGCTTCTCGTTTCCGCGTCGAGAACCATTACCTGAATCTGCAGCTAAATCAGACTTCACTGGGACTGATTTCTTCTGAAGGTCACACAATCGACTGCTTCTGCGCGACGGCACTTTGACTGGCAAAGATAGTCTTTTCGTTGTGTCAGACCGTGCAGGAGCGAACGGTTGCCGTCGAGATTGAAAGATGCACACGACCAAGCGCGGCGTCACCGGTAGGCCGCTTATTACTCTTGGAAACCCGTGGATTGCCTCGCGTAGTGTATTTGCTGGATCGTGCCAACTGGGACTTGATAACGGTCTCTGATGCTGCTTCCGATAGACAGTCCGGATCCACGAGATGATCGGGTGTAGACAGGTTGGCCGCTGAGACGATGCACTCCGCAAAAATCGCCGGAAGCTGTTGTTTTATCCATATCAATCGCGTCTCTGCCACCTCGACCTGCTCTTGAGCCTCTTCCTTACGAGCTTGACATTCATCAACACCATCTAGAGCACAACATACATAAAACTCCGCTTTTTGAAGGATAGTGTTGTACCTAGCTGGCTGTATACGGCCATCCGCCTTTTCTTGAAGATTGTTGATCGCTAGCTGTACACTCGCATAGTAATCTTGCAGCCGACAATTCTTCTTTCGATGCCAGTCTTCAACCCAGTGCTTTTTATTGTCGACCTTGCTTTGCTGAAAGTTCTCATATTCCTTCCAAAGGTTGTAATTGCTTAAGTCGTCAGCCGACTGTAGCCCATCCATCTCTGACTTCTGCCGATGATTCAAAAACTCTTTCCATTGCCTCAGCTCTTCCTCGAACTGCCTGTATTCGTCCTCCCAGTGACGAAGAACGTGAAGATGCTCGTTCGTTTGATCGGGATACCAAGCGTCAGGTACCGTCTGAATCGAACGAGTTGGCCGACCATTCATCTTGATCAGAGTTTGAAAGACTTGTCTGACATCCGCCTCGCAGCTCTCTCCCATGCGACGACGAGATATCGGCGTCATCGACAGCGAGGTGGCGCATTCTGCTAGGACCAGCGGGAGCTGTCCTTCGATTCATTCCAATCGCGATTTCACAATGTGGATACTCTCTTTGCGATGACAGAACATAGCCCGCGTATTCTTCCTCTGAAGTCCTTCCTCTGCACGCCACCAATATTCGGCTTGGTCCTTAAGCGTAAGGATAGCGTCTAGATGCCAGACTCGATACTCCCTCTAGTTCTTCAGTTTCATGTGGCTCTCTGAAAGAAGGTCGTCTTGTGAATACCATTGCGTGTTGGTCCTGGCCTCTCTTGGATGCTCTGTTCATGTTCGCGAACGTTCTGCTGATAAAGGAGAAATTCCTGCCAATCCAGCAACTCTGTTGCAAACTGCTGGAATTCGCTAACCCAATCATTCTTTACAAACGTTCTTTTAATACTGTCGCTGAACTCCCAGATAGGCTGTGACCGGATCGGCCTGCTCGGTCTTCCCCCCGAGGTGTATTAGAGCGTCGTAGACTAGCTTGGCTGCACGTTTGACCCAACCTCTCTCCTCCTTGTCAGCTGTGTCCTCATCGTAGATATTGCTTTCCTCATAGCCATCCCTTCAGTGCCTGATTGGCGAAAGTGTTAGCATGACGCTCGGTGTCGACAAGGGTGATCTTTGGATGGAATATTCTCACTTATTTATCGCGTGGATCTCTTCTTTGTTCACAAGAAGAAGCTGCAAGAAGCGGTTCACCAAGTGCCAGTTCAGTAGTGGACTACAGACCAGAATGAGAAGTTAGCATCAGGATCCTATGCACGAGAGATGCGGAGATAACGAATGACGCGTCCTACGCCAATGCCGCGAAATTATCCCCAGTCAAATTCTCCGAATCCTTTAACAGCCATCTGCGACGAGATTAAATGTTAGCACGGTCTTTCGCCCCAAGCTTAACCCCTCACCTTGGTCTCCGTCTTATAATATCTGCCTGTACTTCGTGCTTGCAGAGGTCCTTGACTGTATATTCTCCGGGAGGAGACGGCGTGCTGCTGGAAGGCAGGTAAGGAAATGCGAAGGGTCGCCGGCGTTTATGTCTGCGCTGAACCCAGTATCTCATCCACTTCCGACGTCGCTCGCGCCAGAGCGGCTCCTCAGACTTGACATGCTTCGCGATGATGCTGGACAAATCCTGACAGTCTGACAAGCTCGCGATGATGTCTCGAGAACTTCCCGACGTCGTGATAATGCTGGAAGACATGTGAGCGGGGGTGAAGATGAGAGATATGAAGCGACATCCACTTCTGCTAGTCTTCTGCTACAGCTTGTGTTGAAGGACGAGGTCATACGGGGCATTTTGGTATGTAGGTTGAAGCTGGATAGGAGTCTATCTAGGAGCGAGCAGGTAAAGCTCTACTAGCGGGCCCCAGCCCTATCAGCTCTATGAAGGCGTCTACAAGCTTGTCGGATTCAATACTCATTCGCTCTTCAGCAAATTTTCAGCCAAAGTAAGAGCTTATGAGCACACTATTAAGAATGATAGTCAAGCTTGATCAAGGCAACGATACTTTCGTATATGTGTTCATCGACGAGATAGAAAGCTTGGAAAACGCGCGGCTGTACTTTGCCAGCAGCAACGAGCCATGGGACTCTCTAAGGATACTGCAAATATCTTGCGCTGTGAGGATCTTCTAGAAGATTAACCGATGTCTTAATAGGTCGTCAATGCTTGCTGACTGCACTTAGTCGACCTCGAAATCGACCTAACCTCCTCGTTTTTCGTACGCGTTTGTATCTGTTCTAACAAGCGATCAACGCTTTGCTGGGGAAGCTCTCAATCATTGAGATAAAGCGAAAGCGCGAAGCAAAGGAAGCAAATGCAGAAGCAAGCCGAGGTCAGCCACGTACAAAGCGCAAAACACCAATACCTGCACTGGGATTGAAAAAGTACTGCTCTGTTCTGAATTTTAATTAGTTTTTTGTTGTAATGATAAGAATTACTGCACGCCATTGGACCCTTGTCTGAAAGGGCTGTATTAGTATATTTTTCCAGAGGCGTATCAGGGTTGGAGGATCACGAGCTTTTACTTTCAAATTAAGACGGCTTCCAAGATGGCAAGAGAAGATCTCGAGGAATCAATGAAGGTGAGTCAAGATTCATCTCCTTGAATCTTCAACATCAGTAGAGCCACTGTAGATAGCTATATCAGAAGCGATCTTTACTTCAGAGCGGTCATATCAGAATACCAGCAGAATCTGCAACTGTCTTTATCGGGCATACACGACAACGCGGCTTTGATCAGTATGATCTGCGCGTACGAGCTCAGAAGCCCACTCTGTTCCTACGATGTCGATGATAATGGTATTCATAAAGTGTTGGGTTGCAAAAGGGATTTGGCAGCAAAAAACTGATAGGTCAGGCTCTCCATTATACCAGGACAGCGTAAAGGCTTGCCAAAAGCTTCGAGACTTGAAAGATTGGCGTCAACACATCTTGAATGATGAATGGCAACTGCACAAGCTTCCCTTGCCGCCCCACCTTCAGGACAAGAGTCTTGAAGAACTTCAAATACTTCCGGCCTTCGGTACAAAGAGGGAACAGCGGAGAGCAATTTGCAGCAACAGATAAAAGTCGCAGAAGGTGTTCTTGGGTGCTCCTCTTCTCTCTGCACTATTTTCTTGATCACAATTATTGTCAAGCTCAACACTATCGAACCATAAATGTATGTGGAGTCAATGAGATCAGATTCTCGTTCGAGTAGTCATTCGAGTTTTTAAGAGGACCTTGCTTATTAAGAAATCTTAGCGCCAAGGTCCTGTCCGGGTCCGCTGTCGCGTAACAACACCAACTTCATGGCTCTTTTTCACATCAAACAATACTAGTACTTTCTGCTTCTTGTTGTCTTTGTGCAATGTGCGACGAATCCGGAAGTATCGCCAGTAGTATTAAAGTCTGGCTTGATGCTCAGCCAGATCTGTCCCAAGACTACGATCCCCAAACATCAAAGAGAAAGAGGAGGGCGCCGCAGTCGAGCACACATCGCAAACGGCGACACCTGATGGAAGTCACCAGCAACGCCATTCATGATAACGCCCAGTCTCCAGGCCGCAAGCTTCGCGGCCGCAGGGGGCAAAAAGCGCCTCCGGATCCAACGCGTAGGGATCTTCTAATGAAACCCGTTGGGCAACCTTCCACCACAGACTCCGTCACTCGTCAGGATACCTCAGCCCCAGGAGAAGACCCAGAACAAACGCCTCGCGCAAAGTCCACTTTCATTATACCTTCATTGCGACCGCGACCTTCAAACCTCGCCTTCGATCCTTCTTCCCCCTCCCAAGCCAGCGGCGACTCCACCACAACTTCCTCTACTCACACCGATCGATCTCGATCTCGCAGCCCAACGAAACGGTTGGGGGACCTTCAATTCTCCGACATGCCGGTGGATGCAAGAGCTTGGTCTACATCCACAGTGCCCACAGATCTACAAGATTTGGTCAAGGATATGAAGCGGATTGCCAAAGGCAGAAAGGTTATACCATCAGGTGTGAAAGGAAAGTTTGAAGCAATGAGTGTCGATCTGGAAGACGATGAATGTATGGAAGAGGATGGGAAGGAGAGCGAGGAGAAGGCGACTGGGGGTCTTGGCCACGAGCTTTTCTGGCATATTGCTGGAATGATTTGTCAGGCTACCAATGAGTGTCTGGTGGAGCATGAGCCTGAGTCGTCATGGAACAGCGAGGTTCATTCCAGGATCCTCCGTCTTGCCTTCGAAGGTCACTGGAAAGAACGTGAAATTTGGTACGAGGACATCACTTCAGCAAAAATATCGAATCGGTCACTATTGCCATGGAACATCTCTACGGGCGCGATGCAGTCGAAGATGGTGGATTATGCAATCGTCATCAAGCCCAGTCGCGATTTTTCCAGCGATACCTCCCAATGTCTCCACAGCCGCATTATCGAGAAGCTTAGGCCCGAGATAGGCGTTGCAAGTATCAATCAGACTGCCTCTGAGTGGGTCCGCTTTAAATTGATCGCCGTCAACATTGAGACGAAGAGGGGCGCTGTGGATGAGGACAAAGCTCATGTGCAATTGGGGACATGGATTACGGCTCAGTTTGCTCGCCTACGTCAGCTTACGACCTCCGACACCGAATTTCCTAGTCTCCCAGTGCTGTCTGTGCAGGGGAAGAGATGGTTGTTGATGATTGCGTCTATGAAGGCGAACGGAAGGATTGACCTGATCGAGGATTTGATGTTGGGGGAGACTGATTCCGTTGCTGGTGTCTACCAAGTCATGGCTGCTTTGCGGAGGCTTGCGCAATGGGTCAATGACAAGTATCGGCCATGGTTTGAGAGGGAGGTTTTAGGCATGGATGTTGCAGTTGGGTTATAGCATTATTGTAAATTGCTTGCATCTACTGGCCCCGTCCAGTCCTGAGATACGACATGTCCAAGCCAATTAGCGCTAGCCCCAACCACGCTAGCGGGCAGCGCAATGGCACTGCAACTATCACCGAACGACTACTCCTCCTGCTCCTACTATTGCTCCTACCATTGCTCCTATTGCTTCAACACGGTGTGTCAAAGCTTGAGCGGTGCAGGTATGATGTAGGAGCTAATGATATCTTTCGTCAACGATGCCCGGGTCCTTCTCCTCCGCTTCCTCCTCCTCTTCCCCCGACTGGCAACGCCTTGAAAATGTGCCATGGTATCTGCACCGCAGAAGCGGAGGGGCATCTGGCGAAGGACGCATCGGATGAAGTTCTGTCGAGTATTCGGGGATCCGTGGCCAGAGACCTTTGGTCGTGGGCATAGGAGCTAGGCAAGTCGACGTCTCACCCAACTGCATGGTTTCTGCAAGACCGGCCGCCTCGTTGCTCCTGCAGCAACGCCCCGCCCGGGCATTCCCTCAGTCACCGATCGAGGAGGAAGCCGCGGGGCCACCCACCTCCCTCGTCGGTATCCGCAGGAGCTGCGAAACTTTCGGCACAGCGTTGCCTAGCCCTCGGCCAGGCGATTCCGTGCCAAAAGGTTAGGGACACCAGGGCTAGCAACGACCCCTTACCAGCCAGGCTACAATGCAAATGATCATGAGCACTGTTCAATGGACTGGCTTTGGTGTTCGTTTGACTTTAATTCGGCTTTATCATCCATTTGGCTTCGCTCTCCACAACCCACTTGGCCTTCCCTCATACAATGTACGATGTCCCCTTTCCCAATCCGAACTTCCCTCACCCTCCTCCGAATACTCCCTTCCCTGCCAGCGTCGGCCGTGGTTTGCCGGAGGCCGCATGCCGCCAAACGAAGGAAAGAGTCTTGGTGCCATTGTGATCGGGTAGTGGGGGCTTTGAAGTCCAAATAGAAGTGTTTGTCCTTTTCCTTCTGATCCGATACAATAGGTCATGTCAACTGCAATCGATATGGGAAGAAATCCGCTAGGCCTTCTTGTGGCAGGACTCCGAAGCTTTCCCTTGAGACATCCGGCTTCAGTGGAATTAAGAAGTGCCTGTGCAACAAATTCACCACCCGCCAACTGCTCTCAAACTCCTCGCGTGCAAAAACCCTCGGTTCTTTTCGGGTCGATTTGTCTGCGATATTGAACGAGGCGCGGCAGATGCGGCGGTAGAGGGAGAGGGAGAGGGCGCGGAGGCGGAGGTGGTGGTGAAGGGTTGGTGTTGGTAGGGTTGTGGGGGCAAGGCGGGAGGGGCGGGGTGGTGGGGAGAGGTGGTTGCGGAGAGAAATCGTGGGTTGAGGTTAACGGAGGGGGTGTTGGTGCGGTTGGTGCGGTTGGTGCGGTTGGAGGACGGAGATTTTTTTGATTGATGAAGTCATCAGAAGAGCGGAAGTTTCCAGCGGGGATTGCAATCATGGCAGACGAAAAACCTCAATTACTATCACGCTCTCCACCTCACCCTCCAAACCCCATTTACCACTCACAACCCACCAATGCCCCCTCACCGCCGCTACCTCCGCCTCTCTGCTTACACCGTCCTTGGATGCCGCATTCACACTCGACAACCCATCCGACGCCTCTCGCTGACTCCTTCACTCGCGCTCGCCCGCTTCCCCCCGCATGGTCCAAGCCGTAAGCTGCCGATGTTGAGGGATGAGTGGGGGGGTGCGGGGGCAAGGGCGAAGGGAGGAGTGGGGAAGAAGAAGAGGGTGGAAAGGGAGGTACGTCTGCGCTGTTTCTTTTTCGGGGTTTGGCTAGCTGACGCTGATTTTGGGGTAGACGACTTGAAAGTTTCCCTCATCACAACAGGAGAGGCGCGGCACTTGATTCTGCGCAAGGAGATGCGGATTAAGAACGAGACAAAAGCTAAATTGGGCACAAACGGTGGAAGGATGACGGGGTAGAGAACGAAAGAGGAGCCCATGGAAGTTGGTGGGGGATGAGGAGGGTGTGGTTGGTTACGGATGATGGGGAGGAAGGGGAGCCGGTGTGGTTGGGGGAGATTCCAATAGCGGAGGATGCTTTAGTGGAAGGGAGTGTCTCCGAAGGCTCCGGCCAATCACTAAAGGAAATGGCACATGAGGCGGAACTAACGTTTCGGGCAGACACAAGTTGGTTTCGAAAGCTGCCCTATTCTTGGATATACACTCGCGGCTGCTCACCAAGATCAAAGATTTTGACAGTAGAGCTGTTGCCTATGCCAAAGATATCGAAAGAGTTAAAAGGAATTCATCAGCCGGGGTCTTGACGTCGGGTTTAACGGTGGCAACCCTACTCAAGATTATTCCTGAGATAAAGGATGAGGGCATAAGGGGCGAAGTGAGAGTTGGGTGTACGACTGCTGAGGCATATTGGAAGATAGTCATGATTTCATGAGTATAGGGATGCAGAGGCTGTGGGGTTCGACGTTTGGATACTTTGCGAAGTAGCGCAAAGAGGAGAGGAGTAACCGGCGCCCAAGAACGCCTCCTACGACTTTAATATGCCATGAAAATTATGCCCAAAAGCTTGGCCCAGGTAGCAGGACTACATGTGACTCGACATACGAAAGAAGAGGTGCCATTACTCGTGGCTAACTTTACAACACTATTCCCGGTCCAAAGCCATCTATTCACCGAGGGGTACACGCGGTAGACCTTATAAACCTCAGTGCGAGTCTCTGGTGCTAGATCGAACAGTGCACCAAAAATGAAGTACCTATGAATAATGCTACTAAGCCTTTTTGGCGTCATTCTCAGCCTTCAGACAACCGCTTACTACTTGCCCAGCTCCTGCTACGCAAAGCCTTGGAGAATTATGTTCCAATCCCCGAGCAAAGTCTGGACAATGTGTAAGGTGCTGGGCTCAAAGAAAAGCAGTATTTCTCTTCATTCAATAGTAAATCGACCGACAACTAACTACGCCGTAGTGCAAGACCAACGATGGGCAATCTCGATGTTCGCAATGCATCAAAGGGGATTGAATCTGCGTTGCCAATAAATATTCGAGTATTTGTCACCACGCTTCGACACAAACTCAGGTGGATCGACAACATGAGCTAGGATCCGAAAGACCTTTTGATCTTCAGTCGCATTGACCTGAGGTGATATTGCCGTTCAAACGGACCAGATCATATGTTCCAGGGTCGCTCGTATATTTTTGCAGGGGAAGCCTTTCAATAGCGAAAGGAAGTCCCAAAGATTGTTTGCTTCGGCTGGACAAGGTTTATTGGAACCGTAGGGCAGGAGTCGTAAAAGGGACACAAAGGCGACTAAGCTTAATATAATCTGAGCAGGCGCTTTCCCAGGACGAAGGTCGTGGACCAGCCTCCAATATAGCCGCTTGCCATCTTCCGATATCGCCCACGCGTGGAGTGCCCGAAGGGCTCGACCGTGACAGTCAGAACTCCATACAAGAAGTAAAAGAATGTCGTTTTCAGGATGGCTCAGAAACGGGAGTTCGTGGTAAGTATGCGCACTGCGTTCGTTAGCATTGGTATTGTGGGCCTAAGAAAGCTGATCACTGACCGAAACTCTTGAATGTCTCCCACTTGTCAACATCCAAATTCGTTCAGCACTTGTGGTGGAAGACCCTTCGTTGTTTGTCAGCATTTTTAGGATTACAACTCGGTACCAAGTCTGGAAAAGCAATTGGCAAGGATCTATTGAGATTTGAGCTCCATTCCTGAACATCTTTGAGAGTTGTCGAGCGAATTTGGTTGAGATCTGTGACCTTGACAAAAGCCCGCGACCTTGAGAGGCTTTTTGTAGTCCAAAGGGGTTACATGTACCGAACTGCTGCGCGGTAGGCGTTTGGACTCCACAGGCGAGACCATAAAGGATCAAGTTGTCCAACGGTGTAAGGTCTATCAAGCCTAGGTTGGATTTGCTCCGGTCGCTTGTCAAATCGCCGCCAGAGAGACAATACAGTTCGCGAAGCAAGGAAAGTATTTGCAGTTCTATTTCTTCTCGATCCTTTCGATTGGTGACCTGAAGGTGGGAGGGCAAGAAAAGCTTATGCAGATGTTTTACACCATTCATGATCTGTTGACACCTATTATCCAGGTCTCGTTGGATAAGCTCATGAGCGACAGGAGACTCGAAGTCTCCCAGCATGTTCAAGCAGATGAGGAGGGCGTTTCGCGCATAAGCTTCTTGGAGCGTAGGAGAAGAGGTCTGAGAATCGTCAACAGATTGCGCTTCGAATAGATGATGTCGATGACGTTACCTTGAAGAGGAAATAGAATTTCAACATCTCAAGCCGAGCGATGAGGCCATTCTTTCTCGCAATTTGACAATAGCACGACGCAGCGCCACGATCCTCTGTAACAGAATCTGCATGCAGCGCGTTTCTAAAGAAGCGGTCCAGGGCCTTCTTTCTCGCAACGAAGGTACCGTATTCTTCCAGGATGGTCTAACAATGCTTTCACCGCCTCCGGAACTCCCGTTTATGATCGAGAATCAAGAAGAGATAAAAGTGGAAAGCTAAATCCGTTTCCAAACAGGATGATGGAACGACCAAGCATTGACACTCATGTCGCACCCAATGTATTGAAGGAATGGGCCGAGATTGCAGGACTAAAGCTAGGTCCGCTTATTCCGTCGGAAGGGGCGAGGCACAAATTTTTGTGTCTACTATATCACTATAGGCACCTTGATGGGAAAGATCTGAAGGACCTGCCCTGTACGGATCTGATCACCCACAGAGTACGAATAGCTGAAGGAACAAAGCCGGCGTCGAATCTATCCCAAAAGCGGTGGCCGGCTCACTCAGAATGGTGGTTGCGGAAGATTATCCAAGATGGTAGAATATGCTATCGTTGCTAATAGCTCGCTAACGATGTCGTTAGTGGTATTTTGCTACTCGTGACAGCTAAAAGGCAACTTAAATTACCAGATGTGAGATCCATTTTGGCGGTGTAACGAACGAATATAGGTACACCAGAACGCCAGAAGAGCCCAACGTCTACCCTCGCTGTAGCTGCCGACCTTCTACTTCTAAGGGGTAGAAAGCTGGAACCCTATCCGCTGCTCCTGCTCCTGCTCCTGTTCCTGCTGTCGTAGACCCGGCGGGCCCTTCGCTCGCACCCTTCCTGTGGTATGACTAGCTGTAACCCTATCGAGGGTAGAACGCTGCCCCGAAGGTAAACCTCCTAGAAACACCTCTGCCTCCTAGGACCGAGCAATTCTTGATCCCTCGCGCCCGACAGTAGCCTCGCCGTCCTGTCGCTCCGCTGTGTTCGTAGATCCTCGCCGCCCGACTGTATAGGTATATCCTAGATGGTGAATAGATGAATGGGTGGGTGGTATTCCTCCGGTGCTTGCCTTCTGCCTTTCTACCGCTCGCCGTGCTCCTACAGCGGTGTGGAAGACAGGCGTAAAGGCTAGTCACGGCAAGATGAGGTTTAGAAAGGCTTCGCCATCGGTTGTCACGAATGGCTGAAATCCCTGAGCATACTATCCCTTCGAATCACAGCTGAAAATCGAGCAAGTCTGGTGGCGTCGTCAAAAAATAAAATTCTCGAAAGAGAGGTTTATCTCTGATGACGCCACCAGACTTGATCGGATTTCAGCTGTGATTCGAAGGGATAGTATGCTCAGGGACGATTGATTGATGTAAAAGGGGATGCTGAGGAATCGTGCTTCTTTGCGTGCGTTGACGCAAGATGAACAGAGGCAGGAAAAAACAGAGAGGCACAAAGGTGGCGAAGGTGTCGAAAAGAGAAGTAGGTGAAAGATAAGGAATTGAGAAGCCTCTATTCTATTGCATCATTCCGAGGACCTGAGTTAACAATGCCGAGCTTTCTTGACAAGCGCATCCTCGGAGTAGGCTGGCCATCGGGAGCATTTTTTGACCAGCTCGATAATACATTGAAGGTCCTGTAGCGTGTTGATGTATCTAGAGTGGGTGAAGAAGCAGTAAGGACAGAAGTAGCGTGGGAAGAAGTAAGATGGCAGAAGCAGAAAGGTGGAAAATAAGTGGGCATGCGTTTGACCCCGAAACAAAGGCGAGACTCTTAGAATTCACGTTCTAGAAGCTTCTAAACCTCATGCTAGCCTCTGCCATGCGCCATCCCAGGATTAAGGAAGCTAAGCCTATCTAGGTACCCCATCAAAATATTTGTTTACTGCCAGTCTGCAATGAGGGAACTTTTTTTTTTAGATTCCGACCCCAGCTCAACTTTGTGCATATGCTAATCATAAGCTCAAGAATCGATATTATCTAGCTAAAGTAGCTAGAAGACAAACAGCTTGAGCGAAGTGTTGAAGCCGTGCATAAGGTAGGCACAGCTTGAGCGAAACATCATGAATCTACTTTGCAGCAAGACGAGCGAAGATTCCTCTACATATGCTTAGCATATGCAGCATTTTCTTCTTCGTTCTCGTCGTTCTGCTCGTGATTTGCACTAGAATATTTCGTATCACTTTCCTCATCATCTTTGACATTTGCGTTGAGAGAATCTTGAGTTTCTTCTTAGTATATGCGTGACATATGCGAAGTGCGACATTCACCTTCAAATCATTTAGTCAACTCGTTATCTCATTCGCTCGATTTTGAGCGTCGATACTTTCTTCATGCTCAGTTGATGCTGCGCATATGCTCAGTTGAGGCTTTGATGACCAGATGTGAATTTTATTGTGGCCTCGCTTAATGCTCTTGGCATATGCTTCGCATAGGGCCCGGAGCTTTTCCAACCCGACAATATGCCATGAGTTACCTATGCCGTGCCCGACTTGGCAATGCTTGGCAAACTCCCTATAAAGTACTTAAATAGAGAGGGATCACATGATTCTACTAGTCTCAAACTAGTCCCAAATAGGCCTAAGCATCTCATTGCAACAATAACGGACATTATTGCGTAGTATTCTCCGATTGCGCCCTGAGTCGTTTTCCG
>JAABUS010001585.1_pt1 | contig 48338 bp, 36 predicted proteins | sample 5560161 | NCBI WGS metagenome assembly JAABUS01 (sample SAMN10711885, study PRJNA513376) | rock metagenome | isolation source: Antarctica rocks | place: Antarctica: Victoria Land, Trio Nunatak nord | collected 2016-01-04 | reverse complement strand
AGTTGAGTTCTTTAACTTTAGACATAGTTCCTGATTTAAAGTGTGATGAATATTTTGCATTATTAATTTACACTATTATCAGGAACTTTTTTATTTTTTCAACCAACTCATACATGAGACCTTAAGAAGTTCTTTTAATAATAGAAGCACTAATTGTAACTCAGGGTGGTCTTCTTTCCCCTCCTTTGGAGGGGACGTTACGTCCGCAGGACATAACGGGGGTGGGTATGCGGGGCAGCGTGCTAACAGGTGTAACAATTTTGTGCTTGTTGATAAGCGTTTCGGGTAGTATTTATGGAGGAGTCACAGTAAGACCCACCCCCGTTTGGCCTTCGGCTCAAACGTCCCCTCCAAGAAGGGGATTGACAACCACCCTGTCTTTTCACTTATGCTTTTAATTAAAATCTTAACTTGATGACATTGGCCCGGAGGGGTTCTGTTTAAACATTCTTTTAATACTATAATCATGACACCCCTGTCGGATTAAACAATTAAGTTTAAACCGTTCCATAAGAACGGCCGGTGTAAATTATTAAATATCACTTTGTCCCTTTGCTGACAGCGGACGGCTGACAGCTGACAGCTAAAAAAATGAACCGCGAACAAATGATACAAAAATTAGAATCCCACCAGGGGCAATGGGATATCTGTATCATAGGTGGTGGTGCTAGCGGACTGGGCATCGCTGTAGACGCGGCTTCAAGAGGCTTCAGCACTTTCCTGGCTGAGCAAAATGATTTTGCAAAAGGCACTTCCTCCAGGTCTACCAAATTGGTTCATGGTGGTGTACGTTACCTACAGCAGGGAAATGTAAAACTTGTTTTTGAAGGTTTAAGAGAAAGGGGCCTGCTTCAAAAAAATGCGCCCCACCTCGTAAAAGATCAGTCATTTATTATTCCAAACTATAATTGGTGGGAACTCCCGTTTTATGGTATAGGGTTAAAAATTTATGATTGGATGGCAGGCAGTTTAGGAATGGGCTCTTCAAGAATGTTATCTAAAAAGAAAACACTGCATTATGCACCCACACTTAATCCGGATAAACTTGTTGGTAGTGTTTTGTATCATGATGGCCAGTTTGATGATGCCCGCCTTGCTATTAACCTGGCACAGACCGCAGTGGAAAATGCCGGGGTGCTTACCAACTATATGCAGGTGACCGGCTTTATAAAAGAAAATAAAAAAATAGCGGGTATCTGCACAAAAGATTTAATAACAGGAAAAGAGTACGGGATACATTCAAAAACAGTTATAAATGCAACAGGAATTTTTACAGATGTGCTGTTAAAAATGGATCATGCAAATACGACACCCATTATTACCTTAAGCCAGGGAACACACCTGGTACTTGACAAAGAATTTTTACAGGGAGATGCTGCTATCCTTGTTCCCTCCACAGATGATGGCAGGGTGTTGTTTGCCGTACCCTGGTATAATAAAACGCTTATTGGCACTACTGATATACCCATTAACCTTGCCTCACTGGAACCGGTTGCTTTAGAGGAAGAGATTGATTTTATTCTTGCCCAGATAGGAAAATATTTATTGAAGGCTCCTGCTGTTAAAGACATAAGATCCGTGTTCGCAGGTTTACGGCCCCTGGTGAAAGGAGATGCAAAATCAACCGCAGCTTTACCTCGTGATCATCTGATACAACTAAGTGATTCTTCTTTAATAACCATCACTGGTGGCAAATGGACTACATATCGCCGCATGGCAGAAGATACCATTAACATCGCCATAAAAAAAGGAATGCTTGACCAACGTACCTGTGTAACCAACCAACTAAAAATTCATGGCTGGAAAGAAAGTGTAAACTTCACAGAAGAGTTATATTATTATGGTGCTGATGCAACAGCCATCCGGCAGCTGATACAGGAAGATGCATCACTGCAAACAAAGATCCATAAATCATTGCCATATATTAAAGCTGAGATCGTATGGGCCGTTCAGCAGGAAATGTGCATGACCGTAGAAGATGCTCTTGCGAGAAGAACAAGGGCATTATTTTTAGATGCCGGTGCAGCTATAGAATCTGCGCCGGTAGTAGCAGCGCTGATGGCTAAGCAGATGCATAAAAATGAAAAATGGCAGCAGAATGAAATAGACAACTTTAAAAAAACAGCAATAAATTATCTTCCGGCAAATTATAACCGTAAACTTTAAATTTATAAACATGACTCCTTTTCTTGGTGAACTATCCGGTACTGCCTTACTCATAGTTTTAGGCGACGGTGTTGTTGCTAATGTTATACTCAATAAAACAAAAGGTAATAACGGCGGCCTGATTGCTATTGCTTTCGGTTGGGCAATGGCGGTATACGTGGGAGTTTTTGTAGCGGCTCCTTTTAGCAAGGCACATCTGAATCCCGCTGTTACACTGGCTTTTGCTTTTACCGGCAAACTGAATTGGAATATGGTACCATTATACATAGCAGCACAACTGCTGGGCGCTATGGCAGGCGCAGGTTTGGTATGGTTATCTTACAGGCTTCATTTCAATGCCACACCCGATCCTGATACCAAGCTCGCGGTTTTCTGCACTAGTCCTGCCATACGCAATACCGTTACTAACCTGTTTTCAGAGATACTTGCAACATTTGTCCTGATATTTGGTGTGCTGTATATTGCTGCTCCTGCTAACAGTTTAGGAGCGTTGGACGCTTTGCCGGTAAGTTTAGTAGTGCTGGGTATTGGCCTCTCATTGGGAGGTACTACAGGATATGCCATTAATCCTGCACGCGATCTTGGTCCGCGGATCATGCACTTCTTATTGCCCATTCCCGGCAAACGTGATAGTGACTGGGCTTACTCGTGGATACCGGTAGTTGGTCCCAGCATAGGCGCATTGCTGGCAGCTGTTGTTTTTAAGATGGTGTAGTAATTGTTAATGGTTAATTGTTAATTGTTAACGGATAGATGCTGTATTTATGCCTGATATTTCTTGTTAACAGTTAATAAAGAATCCATGATTAACACCCACTATCCGTTAATAATTAATCATTAACTATTAGTAGCGTTGCGTTATAAATCGAACATTTCTAATTGATTATATTGTTGTTCTTTGAAATATTGTAATTGAGTTTGGTGAAACAGTTGATTTATGGGCATTCTTTCAAATATTGATATGCTTAAAATCTGTAAAATTTCGTAAAGGCTTTGTTTTAACAAAAACCTTTTTTTAGCGATGGCTACAAGGACATATGTAGAGACTGCTATCCATACTTGAGTTTTGACAGCATTTTCGGATTGTCCCCAGAACGATTTTATTTTGAGATGTTGCTTAATCCATTTAAAGAATACTTCGATTTTCCAACGGTGTTTGTATAATTGGGCTATCTACGATGCTTGAAGATGAAAGTTATTTGTGAGGAATATAAATTCCTGTTGGGTTTTTTCATCTATGAATTTAATTCTTCTCATGTTTTCAGGATAGAACTTAGAAGGATAGTAATTATTGAGCATTATAGTTTGATCATAAACTACTCCTGCTGCAACGTTCTTTTGTCGGGAATACAATCGTCTGTAATCCATTTTGTCTTTTGCTCTGGTAACAAAGAAGGCGTCACACTTATGAATCTTGTAAAGCCGCCGGTAGTCTATATATCCTCTATCCATAACATAAAAACTATTTGGTTCGAAATGAATATGATCTAACACATTTACATCATGAACAGAAGCAGCAGAAAACAACACAAACTCGGGTATCGAAGTTTTTAAATCAATTTGTGTGTGCAGTTTGATTCCACCCTTTGCAGTTCTAAATGTAGCCCAGTAAAAAGTAGAAAGACACAGATCTATAGTTGTCGAATCAATAGCAAAAACATTGCCTTTAAGTGATACTTCTAAATCATCATCAAGTGAATAAAGTTGTTTCGCTTCTTTAATAAGCAACATTGCAAGGTCTTCATAAATTTGGAAAGAACGGCTCTCATTAGCTCTGGTAATTGTGCTTACTGCAACAACTTCGCCGATGCCCAGATGATACATTTTATCTGCATTGGATTTTAGACACAACATCGTATCACTGATGCTTTCTCTATGAGTCAACTGTCCAAAAGCCATGCATAAAAACTGCTTCCAACAACTAAAACCCTTCATCCTGTAATCGCCCGAATGCCTGTTAACAATGGTTTTAAATGATGTAGAAGAAATTAATCCAATTATTTGAGAAAACACATACTTGCCTAAATTCATAAAAATCTGATTTACAGAAAGTTATGAAAAATTTAAATCAAAAAAAATCAAATCGTCGCAGGCATGAATTCTCTGCAAACTCAATACTGACAATACTTTCAAAGAACTACTTTATATAACAACGCAACGCTAGTGATTAATGATTAATTATTACTTCCACGATAACCCTACACGCTGCCCTTATCTGTTCTTCAGAAACAATCAAAGGTGGTGCAATACGCATGCAATGAGGAGCAAACAAAAACCAGTCAGTTAAAACTCCCTTTTTAAGGCAGCCATCGATTATTTTTTTGTTAGTATCGAAATCATCAAATTCAATAGCCATCAACAGGCCGGAAGAACGCACTGCTTTTATTTTTGGGTGCACAAGAAGGGAATGAAAAAGTGATTTTTTATCTTTCACTGTATCAATCCATCCTTCTTCTATCAATACATTTAATGAAGCCATTCCGGCGGCACATGATACCGGATGGCCGCCAAAAGTTGTAATGTGCCCGAGTACGGGATTATCAGTCAGGGTCCACATTAGATCTTTATCAGCGATGAAAGCGCCTAATGGCATGCCACCACCCAAAGCCTTTCCCAATAGTAAAATATCCGGAACAATATCATATTGCTGAAATCCCCACAAAGTTCCGGTTCTGCCAAAGCCAGCCTGAATTTCATCCAGTATTAATAAAACCTCCTGCTCATCACACTTTTTTCTAAGCGCTTTCATCCAATCATTAGAAGGCGGGTTAACACCTATTTCGGCCTGCACCGTTTCCGCGATCACACAAGCTGTTTTCCTGGTGATAAATTCAAGGGATGCAACAGCATTATAGTTAAGATGAAGTATACCGGGAAGCAATGGACGAAAAGCATTTCTCCAGTATTCATCACCAATAATACTCAGTGCACCTTGTGTAGACCCATGATAAGAATTTTTAAATGCAATGACCTCGTTTCTATTAGTAACCCTTTTTGCCAGTTTCATAGCGCCTTCCACTGCTTCGGCTCCCGAGTTGGTAAAGTAAACGGAGTTGAGTTGCGAAGGTAAATGACTGGCAAGAAGGTTTGCATAAAGCACCTGGGGCGACTGGATGAATTCACCATATACAAGCACATGCAGGTAAGCATCAGCCTGCTTCTTGATAGCTTCTACTACCTTGGGATGCCGGTGCCCGGTATTGCAAACACTGATACCACCAATGAGGTCCAAATATTCCCTGCCATTAACATCAAATAAACTGGTACCTTCTGCCCTTATAATTTCAAGAGCAAGTGGTGCCTGTGAAGTTTGTGCTACATGACGAAAAAATAATTCACGCTGATTCATACCTGATCGGCTTTAGCAGGCTTTGTTTCCTGGCAAAGAACGCAAAGAATTTATGAAACAGCTATAAGTTTTTTAAAGATATTTGTATAGTGCTGTTATCTATCAGCAGTCAGCTGTTAGTTATCAGTTATCAGGACGTTAATGTGAAATGTATTTCCTCCTGAAAGCTGATAGCTGACGGCTGATAGCAAAAGCAACAATTTTTAGGTTGATATTACACTAGTGTCATGTCAAGCATACTTTGTCGTATTAATTGCTATCAGCTGTCAGCTTTCAGCCATCAGCAGAACAAAGCGTAGTGGATTTCCTCCTGATAGCTGACCGCTGGCGGCTGATAGCCGTAATACGACGTTTTATAGTTGACATGACACTAGCTTTAACCATCAGGCTTTTCATCAATAAATGAAGTTCATCTTAAATATACTTTTATGCCATTAATCTTACCGGTTAAAGATGTATTGCCACAGTTTGGTAAGGATTGTTTTCTTGCTCCTAATTCAACCATCGTTGGTGATGTAGTTATGGGAGATGAGTGCAGTGTATGGTTCAATGCGGTAATACGCGGAGATGTGAACAGCATCAGGATAGGTAATAAAGTTAATGTACAGGATGGTGTGGTAATCCATGCCACTTACCAGAAAACTAAAGTAAACATTGGCAATAACGTTTCCATCGGACATAATGCAATTGTACACGGTTGTACCGTGCATGATAACGTACTGATAGGGATGAGTGCAGTTGTTATGGATAATGCGGTTGTTGGCAGCAATTCTATCATCGCAGCTGGCGCTGTGGTTCTGGAAGGAACCAGGGTTCCTTGCGGATGTATTTATGCCGGTGTGCCTGCTGTAAAAGTGAAAGATATTTCAGAGGACCTGATAAGTGGTGAAATTAATCGCATCGCTAATAATTATGTTCATTACTCCAGTTGGTTTAAGGATGCGGTTCAAGGTCCTTAATAAATCCGGATTAACCGTTAGGGGTATTATCTTTAGTCCAACTCTTAGAATTCAGGCTCATCTGAAAAGGGTATATAAGAGTTGTTATAAACCATGGCTTACAAACATTCGAACTTACATTCTATTTCAGTAAAATTTTATCTGATACCCTTGTATTATCAGGGGCTACGATATTCAAAACATACATACCCGGAGTAAGGATAATTTTCACATTGTTGCTTCCCTGAGATGCATCTAAGTTATTATGATATACAAGCTTGCCGGTCATGTCGAACATTTTAACCTGTAGTAATTGTTTCTTTGAGCTCTCAACATTTATATTTATCATGTTCTTACTAAGAGCGTTCGGGTTTACAGTGTATGTAAATGATTTAACTGCTTCAAATTCTATTACCCGCTGACCGAGTAATGTGGTTTGAGCATCCCTGAGGGTTTTTTTAAGGCGATAGTAGTTGTTTCCATGAACAGGGTAATTATCCTCAAATTCATAACTATTAGCTATAGCTGCGGTTGCGGCAATTAATGATGAACTGTTTAGGTTTGAAACAACAGTGGCTTTAATTATTGTAAGAATAGTAAAATCCCGTCCATTGGATGATCTTTCAATTGTGTAATAATCAATATTGGATTCTTTCTCAGTGCTCCACTTCAGGAGAACACTGTTATATTTTTGCCTTGCATCAAATTTTATAGATGACGATACGGGAGAACTTGCCTGGATTTCGAAAGTATCACTTATACAGGTTTTGGAAGGGCTGATACTATCTTTAACAACATAAGTGTAGGTGTCTGCTTTAAATGGTTTAATAGTTAATGTTCTGTTTCCATCCTTTCCTGCCGGAGGTTCGGGAGTCCAGTTATAACTACCGACCCAGGAAGCTGTAAGGTCTATTGGTTTATTGATCTCAGCTATGATCGTTTTTTTTGTATTTACACCTTTCATAATGGTAAACTGATCTCTCACGGTTCCGCTTAACCCTATAAATTTTGCATCCAGGCGGTTATCCTGAACCTCAAGGTATAAAACACCGCTTTCACCACCTGTTGTACCACTGTAATTTTTATAATAAAATACGGGTAGGTCTCCATTGGTACCGCCACCGATTTGTCCTGCTGAACCGGCTACCACATATACTGTTCCTTTTTTCTCTACAGTATCAACGGTAAAATAAGGACAGGAATTGGTGGTTCCGTCGTAACGTGCGCTGGAACCACTTACTAAGTTTCCACCACCTGCAGGGGGTGAAGCTTTAAATGAATTTGAATTGCCTGTATGGCCCTGAATCAGAAAGCTTCTTTCATAAACGTGGCTATGGCCAGCGAGCACTGCATCTACACCATATCTTTCTAATATTGGTGTAATTTGCTGACGAATGCCTGAAAGTTCCGGCTCTCCATCAGAGCTATGGGTACCATTTGTATAAGGCGGGTGATGCAAACATGCAATCGTCCATTTATGGGTTCCGGCGTTTGCTTCAAGATCTTTCTTTAACCACAAGGCCTGATCGCCAGTTGAATCTCTTAGTGATGTACCATTTTCATATCCCATGGAATTTAGCATGATAAAATGAATATTACCATAATTAAAGGAGTAATAAGATTCGGTTCCTGATGGGACTCCACCTGATTCCGCAGCAGTAGGAAGTGAGAAGATAGAAAAATAGGGAACCCCCGGAGAATAATATTCATGATTGCCGGGAATTGGAAAAACTACATGATTATTAAATAAATTATCATCATAAACATCAAAGAATTTAGTCTGGTATTCATGATCTGTTCCGGTATTATATGCATTGTCGCCTAACATGATAGCTACTTCACCGCCATTTTCTTTTTTGAATAGCTTCAGGTACTGGTCTCTTCCTGCTTTTTGATGGAGATTACCGGTTCCGGCATCACCAAACACACCTATCCTGATTTTCCTGGTGGTGTTAGCAGCTGGAGCAGTAATAAAATAATTGCGATAGCTTCCTTCCAGAATGGAATTACCGCTCGCTATTGCATAATAATATTTGGTATCAGGTAGTAGGCCGGTGATACGCATTTCATGATTAGTTGATAAAGTATCCTTTTTAATAACGGAACTCAGCAAATTTTCCGAGGTGCCATAAAGTATTGCAGAAGGAGTAGGCTCATTCGTTTTCCAGGTAATAGTAATCCCTTGTCCGCTCACCATTTGTAATAATGGTCCTCTGGTAATTTCTGTAGCAGTATCTTTTGTAATTCCTGACAGTTCCAGATCAAAAGTAAGGTCATCACTTCCCAGGCTGCCCTGATGAACCTCTACAGCAATATGATTTTCCCCGTTTATAAAACTTTCTGCCGGTATTTTAAAAGGCATGATAATATTTCCATTGTCAGGGGTTTCATGTGAAGCAAGTGTATTATGCTTTATAACACCACCACCCATACTGGTTCTGCAAACTTCTTTTCCATTTATGTATACAACCATACCATCATCAACGTATGCCTTGATTTTAAAGAAGGAAAACTTAGTTGTAGCAGCAATATTAAAAGAAGTTCTGAAGTATGTGGTGGTATATTTTCTTTCCTGGTTACCACCATAGTTAATTAATGTTCTTTCGTCGCCATTTCCGTAGCCAAGTTTGGCGGGACCTTTAGCCCAGGAATCAGTTCCTGATGCAGAAGCATTTTTCCATGAAGTACCGGGATCGCTTCCAATATCATAATATTTCCAGATAGCACCAAACTTAACAAAGGTTGAATCGGCATTAGCATGACAGGTAATAAATATACTACATGCCGTTAGCGCAAATCTAAATAATTTACAAACTTTCATATTTATCAATAGCGTAGGTACAGTTATATTCCACTAAAATTTAAGAACCAAACAGGTGATAATAGGATTATTAAAAAAGAGGATAGGTTAGATTGATCTTATCAGGCATTTAATATGCCAGATATTAATCTGTAATGATTATAAATCTACAGTGCCTAAGGTACGCTAAAATGAGGCCGGAAACTTTACATTAAAGGAACTTTTTTGCTTATACGAGGTTGATCTGGAGAAACAATAGTGCTAATTTGGAAAATCCTGTACCAATCTGGGAAATCCTGGTGGGAGGTCAACCATAAAATATTGTATTATAGCTATTAGCTGTCAGCTTTCAGCTATCAGGAGGAAACCCAGTACGGCTTGATCTGCTGATAGCAAAAGCGACAATTGTAGGTTGGCATTACACTACTCATATTATTCAGTTTCAAAAGTATTACCCGCTGATCTGTATTTTATAACTACGGAGGAAAGGCTTGTATTTCCGCCGCTATTAAGAAGAATTAAAGGCTACTAAATAAATATTGATAAGAAAAACGCCAAATAACTAATTTCATATTCCGGTAAGGCAGTATTTTTAAAGGAGCCTTGTGTTTGGTATTGGACTAATTATCCATTTTATAAAACCTGCCAAGAATCCTTTGCTTACTACGGGATCAAATAACTATATATGTCTGAAACTAGTAATAATGAAAATAACGGATGGCATTGGAATAAAATCTTTCAATATTTTCTGCAGGGCGTGCTGGTTACAGCGCCGCTCGGCCTAACTATATTTATCATATACAAGTTCGTATCAGCTGTAGACAGCTGGATAACCGTAATACCAGGAAAAGATGCTGCGGGCAATGAAATAAACAGGAATTATGGATCTGGCTTTATTATAATTATAATTGCCCTAATAGTAATTGGTTACCTCAGCTCGAATTTTATTACCAGCAAAATTTTTAATTTATTCGATAGCTGGCTGGAGCGAACTCCCGGAATAAAATTTATCTATTCTTCCATTAAAGATTTTTTTGAAGCTTTCGCAGGCAATAAAAGAAAATTCAATAAAGCAGTGCTTATAAATATTCATAGTGAAGATGTTTGGCAGATCGGATTTATAACCAATCAAGATGCTACAGAGCTGGGTTTAAAGAATTATATCACCGTATATGTTCCGATGTCTTACTCATTTGCAGGAATAACTTATATTGTTCCGCCTCATAAAGTTCGTAAGATCGAACATATCAGCGCCGGGGAAGCCTTAAAATATACTATTTCAGGAGGTATTACGGAAATTGAAGATGAAGAAGATAAATTGAAGGCGCCACACTGACCATCCTCTTGTTGCTTATGTGTTTCAAATAGTCTTATAATAAACCTTAAACATTGAACTATAAACTCCTTGTTTTGTCTGCTTTGTTTGCATTGGTGTATGAAAGCTGTTTCTGCTGGGGATTTTATGCGCATAAAAAAATAAATTATTACGCGGTTTTTTTGCTGCCACCTGAAATGATGGTCCTGTATAAACCAAACATTAATTTTTTAAGCGATCATGCGGTTGATCCTGATAAAAGAAGGTATATGATTAAAGAAGAAGGGTCAAGGCATTACATCGATATAGATATTTATGGTAAAGCGCCTTTTAAGGAGTTACCAAGAAATTGGGATGAAGCCAGTGCCAAATACGGAGAAGACAGCCTGAGAGCCTACGGTATTGTTCCCTGGTGGATCCAGATCATGTTACAACGGCTTACCAAAGCTTTTAAGGAAAAAGATGAAACACACATTTTAAAATTTTCAGCCGAGCTTGGTCATTATATCGCTGATTCACATGTGCCGTTGCATGCATGTCATAATCACAACGGGCAGTTTTCTGATCAGAAAGGCATTCATGGCTTCTGGGAAAGCAGGGTACCTGAATTATTAGCCGATAAGGAGTATAATTTTTTTATAGGTAAAGCTGGTTATATTAAAGATCCATCTAGATATATTTGGGACAGGGTATTAGAAAGTGCTGCAGCTTCTGACTCTGTATTATTGTATGAAAAGGAATTGAGCAACACTTACGCTACAGATCAGAAATTTGCTTTTGAGGTTAGAAATAATATTATGATGAGGCAGTACTCGGCAGGATTTACTATTGCATATAATAAAAAACTGAACGGCATGATAGAGCGCCGAATGCGCCAATCGATTTATACTGTCGCTTCTTTTTGGTACACTGCCTGGGTAAATGCAGGGCAGCCTGATCTTAAGAACCTTGTAAATAAAGATTTTTCGCCTGAAGATATTAAGGAATTTGAGAAGCTGAACACTCATTGGAGAAATGATACATTAATGGGAAGAGAATGTAATTAGCTATCAGCATTAAGCTACCAGTAATGTTTAATGTGGTTTGCCTGGTTTTCTGACTCTAAAGTCTGGAGTCAACTTCTGAAGTCTTTAATTTTGCATCTTGTAATATAAACTATACGCAAGACACTGACTTCCGAAGTCTTAAATTTCACCCGCATATAATACAAACGCAGACTTCGAAAGTCTTGAGTAAGACATCTCAACAAACACATGATTTTTTTGAAAACTTAAAGAAGCAGCGTATCCGTTCAAGACTTTCGAAGTCTGAACCCTAAGTGTAAGATATCAGCATTTAAGACTTCGGAAGTTAACAGCAGTTTTGTAAGTTCAAAACTTTCTTTATTCAAGATTTTGAAAGTGTGCCTGAAAATCTGGAAAGTAGGCACCCGCGCTTTCCGGCATATCATGCTACTTTTTTGTTAGCCAATAGCGACTAAACTTACTCCCTCTGAATATCTTACTTTTGCCCAGATATGGGAAAATCCATAATAATTTAAAATAATATTCTGTGGTTTATAATTTTAATGCAGGTCCGAGTATTTTACCAAAAGAGGTTTTTGAAGAAGCCGCCAGATCAGTGGTTAGTTTTAATGATACCGGCTTATCAATTCTTGAAATTGGTCATAGAACTCCTTTATTTCAAGCTGTACTGGATGAAGCAATTGCTTTGATAAAGGAACTGATGCAACTTAATAGCGATAAAGAAGTATTGTTTTTACATGGTGGTGCCTCAACTCAATTCTACCAGGTGCCAATAAATTTATTAAATGATGGAGAAACAGCCGCATATTTAGATTGCGGCGTATGGGGTACCAAAGCCATTAAAGAAGCAAAATTATTTGGTACTGTTAACGTGGTTGGCAGCTCAAAAGACAAAAATTACAGTTATATACCTAAAGATTTTGTTGTTCCCTCTAATGCAAAATATTTTCATTATACCACTAATAATACAATAGAAGGAACACAAATGCATTTTGTGCCCCAAACATCTGTTCCGTTAATAGCCGATATGAGCAGCGACATCTTAAGTACTGTTATAGACTTTAATCAATTTGAACTTATTTACGCCGGTGCACAAAAAAATATTGGTGCAGCAGGAGTTAACCTGGTAGTTCTTAATAAGGAAATTGCAGGCAGGTCAACCCGCAAACTACCTGCCATGATCGATTATAAAAATCACATTGATAACGGTTCCATGTTAAACACTCCGCCTGTTTTTGCTATCTATGTTTGCCTGCTAACATTACGCTGGCTAAAAAAACAAGGAGGTGTGGCTGGTATAGAAAAAATAAATAATAAAAAAGCCGAACTTTTATACAACACCTTAGACACATTACCCATCTTTAAACCCACTGTTGCAAAAGAAGACCGTAGTAAAATGAATGTGGTATTTATAATGGAGGATTCCAACCTTGAAAAAGAATTTTTAGAGATTTGTAAGAAGGAAGGTATGGTTGGAGTCAAAGGTCACAGGAATGTTGGAGGATTCAGAATTAGTATGTATAATGCTCTGGATTTAAACAGCGTTGCAGCCATAACTGATTTAATGAAATATTTCGCAAAAATTAAAGCTTAACGCTCATCATCAAAACCGATTCATGGCAACAATAGCACCATTCAAAGCATTACGACCGCAGGCACAGTTCGCTAAAGAAGTAGCATCACCCCCTTACGATGTATTGAACAGCAAAGAAGCTAAAATTGCGGCCAGGGGAAATCCAAATTCATTCCTGCACATAACAAAATCTGAAATTGATCTTCCTGAAAATATTGATGTTCATTCTCAACCGGTATATGAAAAAGCCAACGTTAATTTAAAAGCCTTTCTACAGCGCAAAATCCTTTTCAGGGAAGACAAACCCTGCTATTATATCTATCAGTTAATTATGAACGGCCGTACGCAAACCGGTTTAGTTTGCGGATCTTCCCTCGATGACTATGAAAAAAATATTATAAAGAAACATGAATATACGCGTCCTGAAAAAGAGCAGGACCGTATCAGCCACATAGCCTTATCAGGAGCGCAAACAGGCAATGTATTTCTGGCTTACCGCACCGTGGATGATATTGATGCTATTATTGAACAATGGAAACAAAAGAATACCGCGGTGTATGATTTTACAGCGGAAGATGGTATTCGTAATACAATATGGGTAATAAATAATAGCAATATAATTCAAACGATAACAGAACTGTTTGCATCAAAAGTTCCTAATACTTATATTGCTGACGGTCATCATCGAGCAGCAAGCGCATACAAAGTAAGAATAGAATTAGGAACACAGGCCACAGCTAACTCAAATATATTTTTAACTACTTTATTCCCTTCTAATCAGTTACAAATTATGGACTATAACCGGGTAGTGAAAGACCTGAATGAATTAGATGAACCCACTTTTCTTAAACGCTTGCAGGAAGATTTCGAGGTGGAAAAAATGTCTTCCCAATTTTGCCCGGCTCAGTTACACGAATTTGGAATGTACCTCGAAAAAAAATGGTATAAACTGATTGCAAAAGAAGGATCTTATTCCGATGACCCTATTGGTATACTGGATGTTACCATTCTTCAAAACAATATATTAGATAAAATTTTAAATATAAAAGATCAGCGTACGGATAAACGAATTGATTTTGTTGGTGGCATTCGCGGCCTTGGAGAATTAGAAAACAGGGTTGAAAGCGGCGAAATGAAAGTGGCTTTCAGCCTTTTTCCGGTAAGCATTCAGCAACTGTTTGATATTGCCGACAGTGGAAATGTAATGCCACCTAAAAGTACCTGGTTCGAACCAAAGCTCCGGGATGGTCTTTTAACACATTTGATTGATTAATGTCGTGTGAGGCTTGTATAATTTGCAAGCAGCCATTAGCTGTCAGGAGATTACTGATTCATATACTTTCCCACGACAGCCGAAAGCTGACAACTGATTGCACACAGTGATGTATGATTAACATATTAACAAAATGGGAACACAGGAAATTGAAGATATCCAGGCACTGATAAATATTTTCTTCCCCTTTGCGGAAGAGTTACTTATCAAGTTTGGTGAATTTTATCCCTATGCGGGAGCAACTACAACGGATGGTGAATTTGTATCAGTAGGCTTTCATGAACAAAATAAGCAACTGTCTTCTGAAAAGGTTCTTTTAAACTTAAAAGACACCTTAAAAAAAGGAAGTGAGAAATATATTGTAGCAGCTATTTTTTATGAAGTGAAAACAAAAGATGCCGATACCGGTGAAACCCAGGACGCTATCGCCGTATTTGTAGAACATAAAGATGGCCAAAAAGCTTATGATTTTTTTTATCCTTATAAATTAGAAGGTGAAGAAAATTTTGTTGTAGGTGATAGTTATGGCAACTCATTAGCCAGGGAAATCTTTGAAAGCTGATTTAGTGTTAAGCGTAAAATTAAGTGTTGAATGTGAGTGTTGAATTCGTAAGTGTTTTCTTGAACTTCTTCTTCTCTGGCTTTCTACTATATAAATAACTAATTCGAAAACAAATTAACCTTCAGGTTCGCAAAGAGTTTTTGAACCACGGAGACATCAAGGCACAAAGAAGCACAAAGAGTTTTTTTGAAAAGTAAACAAATGAATAAGATCTATGTGCCTCTTCGTGCCTTGATGTCTCCGTGGTTCAAAAATAACTAATGTGCAATGCGACTTAATTAGTTACTATAACCTGATGCTTGAATTTGCAAATTTATGATGGACTCTGTGGTTCAAGAAAAACTATCCCTACCTAACTTCACCTGCATACTATAAAATTCATTATTAAATTGTTAGATTGTTCATATTATACTTTAATGAGTTAAATCAATTAAAGCGAAAACACAATTTAAGGTCTGAAAAGAAATATTTTGCGATACTAATAATTTTAGTAAATTTATGCTAACATTTTTACTATTAATAATTGGTTTATGAATACTCATGCTATAAAATATTCATCTTCTTTGCAGTGGAACAGTTATGGCCTTATCGAATATAAGCTTGTAATCAATTTGGATGAAAAGGTAAATGAAAAAGTTTTGCTTGAAAAGCAGGATTTTTTTAACCAGTACGGAGAAAAAATTGCAGTTGAAACAAAGCCGCACATCACTATTGCTAATTTTCTTGCAAAAGAAGCAATGGAAGAAACACTTAACCGCTGGATCAATAATATCTGCAACCAGTATCAAAACTTTGAACTTACTTTAAACAATTACAGCGGTATTCCCCCGCATACGATTTATATTAGAGTTCAGGACCCTAAGCCAGTTATTAATTTTGTACAGCAATTAAAAACCCTGGATAACTTTATCAGGTCTTCTGATTGTCCCCCATTAAAAGCTTCACCTAAACTTCATCTGACAATTGCTAAGAAGTTAGCAATAGACATTTACGATAAAGCCATTAAAAAATATTCACAGAAAGATTTTCATGAATCATTTATGGTAAAAGAATTGGTTTTATTAAAAAGAAACCATCAGTTCGATATCTGCACTACTATTAATAAATTCCGCTTTGCACCTGGATTATGAACTATCAGAATGGATTTGATTTTAATAATTATTAAAGCTACTAACTATGAATGAAAATTTGTTGGAACGGCCAGGATATCAATATTATGAATACCTTCTTGTATTAAATCCGCACGAAGACTTAAGAAACAAGATTATAAATGTAAAAAAGGAATTTTATGAAAACTATAAAGCGCCTGCAGCATTATGGGGCAAACCACATATTACGCTTGCTAATTTTGTAGTGTGGCAAATGATGGAAGAAAAGATTGTTAATCGTTTAAAGGTTACTGCTATGGGAATGCCAGCTTTTAAAGTTCATTTGAAAGATTATGGTAGTTTTCCCTCTCATACTATTTATATTAATGTTGCGACCAAGTTACCCATTAAAGAATTAGTTAAACAAGTAAGAGAGGGTAAACGAATAATGAAGTCGCCTGAATTTGAGCCATTTTTTCCTGAGGAACCACACATGACCGTTTCGCGAAAATTAACATCAGCCCAATACGAAAAAGCATGGCTTGAATATTCACATAGAAGTTTCACCGGTAGCTTTATTGCAGATGGCATGCTGCTGCTTAAAAGAAAAGTGGGTGATACACCTTACCAGATAGTTCAACGCCTGGAATTTATGAATTTACCGGTGACAACAAAACAGGGAGTTTTATTTTAATAGTATTTAATAGTTTGTATAACACAACAGCTCACTCAATGAATAAATAGTCGAATAGAAGGTTAGCATAATCTATCAACAATTTGTTAAAGCAATGACCTACAGCTGAATAATGTTGCATTTACAATCTTACATGCAAATGCAAAACAGGAATTACATTTCATCTGAAATCATTTCCTGATAATGAATAACCGCTGCTAACCTTCTATCACTATTTAACACGAAATGTAGTATTACTGGCTATCTCCTATCAGCATATTACTATAAGATAAGTTTCCTCCTGATAGCTGACAGCTGATAGCCATTGATACTACATTTCATACTTGACACAACACCAGGTATAACCAGTAGAAAGGAATTAACACATCAGCCAAATGAAAAAAATGACAGAAGAAAAATCATCAGATGAATCTGATACATACAAGAAAGGCCGGGGCGCTCAATTCAATACAGTAAATAAATTCTTGCATAATGAAACAGTTAAAGAGCATATTGAAGGAATTGACGATTGGGTTGAACCAGATATAAAGACTCAATACCTTGAAGATGTTGCAAAGGGAATTGTTAATAAAGTAGAAAGTCCTGATGTGGGAATGATGTATAGCATGAATCCATACCAGGGCTGCGAGCATGGCTGCATTTATTGCTATGCAAGAAATTCGTTTGAGTATTGGGGTTATAGTGCTGGTCTTGACTTTGAAAGTAAGATTATAGTAAAAAAAAATGCACCTGTATTGCTCCGTAAATTTCTCATGAATAAAAACTGGGAATGTGCTCCAATCGGAATGAGTGGAAATACAGATTGTTATCAGCCGGCAGAAAAAAAATTCAGGCTAACACGGCAGCTTCTGGAAGTTTGTCTGGAATTTAACCAGCCTGTTGGAATCATCACAAAAAATGCAGGCATCCTTCGTGATAAAGAATTGCTTGTTAAGATGGCAGAGAAAAAAATCGTATCTGTTTTAGTATCTATTACTTCCTTTGAAGAAGACTTGCGGCGGGTTATGGAACCACGCACCACCACTGGCAAACAACGGCTAAGAGTAATTGAGGAATTAAGTAAAGCAGGAATAAGAATGGGCGTTATGCTCGGACCAATGATACCTGGTCTTAATGAACATGAGATGCATAGGATTATGAAAGCCGCCAGTGAAGCCGGGGCAGTTTTCTCCGCTTATACTTTTATAAGATTGAACGGCGCCATAAAATTATTATTTCATGACTGGCTATATAAAAATTTTCCCGACAAGGCTGATAAAGTATGGCATCTTATTGAACAGTCTCATGGTGGAAAAGTGAATGACAGCCAGTGGGGCCGGCGGATGCGAGGTGAAGGTGAGATAGCTACCCTGGTAGGCCAGCAATTCCAAAAATATAATAAACGCTACGGTTTAAACCAGGAAAGATGGGAACTGGACAGCTCTCACTTCCAGAGGCCTGGTTCACAGTTGAATTTGTTTTAGGCCAATTGTTTTCTAGATAGCTGATACAATCCTTTAATCCTTCAATCATCGTTAAAATTTCTCTACATTTACCGCTCAAAAATTTTAATGCAGTCAGTAATTGAGGAAATTAAAAATTTGTTTTTATCCTTTAGCCAGGTGCAAATAGCAAGAGTGGAAAAACTACCACAATCAGGTAGTGACAGGATATATTTCAGGATTTATACTGATGAACAATCTTATATCGCTACCTATAATCTTAATAAACAGGAAACAATTACGTTTGTAGAATTCAGCAGGCAATTTAAAAAAAGCGGCGTGCCGGTTCCGGAAATATTTGCGGTAAATGAAAGCAATACTATTTATATTCAGGAAGACTTCGGGAATAAATCTTTACTTAATCAGTTAGAAGAACATGGTCATAATGATTATGTTTATGGACTGTTTCAACAGAGCTTGAAAAAACTTTCTTTAATGCAGGTGGTTGGTGGAGAATCTATTAATTATGATCTGTGCCTTACTGCCAAAGAATTTGGGAAGCAAACAATTTTAAGCGACCTTCTGTATTTCAAATATTACTTTCTCGATACTTTAAAACTGCCCTATGATAAACAAGGCTTGCTTGATGATTTTGATGCGCTGAGTAATTACCTGACCTATACCGGACAAAAGCATTTTTTATTTCGGGATTTCCAGAGCAGGAATGTAATGATTAAAGATGATACTGTTCATTTTATAGATTATCAGGGTGGCATGAAAGGCGCTTTGCAATACGATGTTGCCTCTATGTTATGGCAGGCTAAAGCCGAATTAAGTGACGAATGGAAAAATAATTTGCTGGAAGATTACATAAACTATATCAACGAATTGTTAAACAAGCCTGTTGATAAAAGTAGTTTTATCAGCCAGTATAACGGGTACGTTTTAATACGGCTATTGCAAGTGCTTGGCGCTTATGGCTTCCGGGGCCTGTTCGAGAGAAAAGCACATTTCCTGGTAAGCATTCCACTTGCACTCAGAAACCTTAAATGGTTTTTAAGCAACAACCGGGTAGGAATTACGCTGCCTGAATTGGACAGGCTGCTATCATTAATTGTTGCAGATGAAATTATTCAGCGTTATACTCCGGCTCAGGCTTCTGCCGATACGCCATTATTAGTACGCATTAACAGCTTTTCATATAAAAAAAAATATCCTGAAGATGAATCAGGAAATGGGGGTGGGTTTGTTTTTGATTGCAGGGGAATCCTAAACCCGGGAAGGTTAGAAATATTTAAAAAACTTACAGGGCGTGACAAGCAGGTAAAAGATTACCTGGAACAACAAACTAAAATGCCGGATTTTATGTCGGGCGTATGTAATCTTGTTGATATTTCGGTTGAAGATTATATTACGCGTGGATTCAGCAACCTGATGGTAAGCTTTGGCTGTACAGGCGGACAACACCGTAGTGTTTATGCCGCTGATGAACTGGCACGTCATCTAAGAAATAAATTTGCTGTAAAGACGGTGGTTCATCATATGATCCAGGATGAAAAGAACTGGATAAATTGAGGTATGAGTCATGAATTGTGAGATGTCATAGAACCCTGACAGGACAAAATCATTAAATTAGATCATATTATGACATTGACCGAAGAGTTTATACCTCTTGCCCACACCTACTTCACTTGTATTGGCTTTGCAAACTCCTCCTTCATTTCTCCCGGCAATACAAATACTTCTCCTTTTTTATTAGAAAAATATAATGATGACTGTGAGTGCTTTCTTCCATGACCGTCGGCCCAAAACGCATAAAAATCCGGGTTGGCATTAACAGGCTTCCGGGGATAAGAATGATTGTAGGTACTATGATTGGTCATTTGTACATGCTTCCATGTTTTGCCTTTGTCTTTACTGGTCCACATTACCATTTCTCCTCCTGTATTATATTGCTGCGGGCCATCTGTAGTAGGAGCGATGATAAGCCAGGTTCCATCTTTCTCAATGTATAAGGAACCCATGTCATAATTGTTATCAGAAACAGTTACCGGTAGAATCTCCCAGCTGCTGTTTGTCCTGCGTGCTGTATACCAGGCCCGTGGCCCCTTTTCAGGACCTGCCTCGTATCCTTTACTGGTAATATATAAAATCACCGGATACCCGGCGTCATCAAAAGCGAGGTCATTAATATACACATTCAAACCCTGAGAAAAATAATCCTTTACCAGGGCGGGATTACTGATTTCCGTTACCGGTAAATCAATTTTTTTACTATCGGCTGTTTGCCATGTTTTACCAAAATCAACGGTTTCAAGGTAATAAATATTGGAACGATAATTTAACCCGGCATCATTAGGTTTTATAGGGTGAAAATTAAAGGTGGTAGCTACTTTGTTATTGCCAAATTGACCACTGGTTTGATAATGCCCTTCTTCAATAGCTGCAAGGTCCTTCCATTGCGACCATTTAATGCCATCGCTGCTGCTCATATAACTGATGGTACGGCGGGGCTTTTTAGGATACCCCTTCACTACATTCGTTTCATAATGTGTAAATAAATTTAAAAAACCTTTACCCTGAGCATACCAGCTTTGCAGGTAAGAAAAATTATTTAATGGCGTCTCCTTTCCATCTTCTTCCTTGGTTGCATTGATCAGATCGAAATGTTCTATATCATAAGGTTTGCTGCTGCGATGAATGTATGATAGGCGTTCCGTTCCGTGAGAGGTAGAAAAAATCCATATATATCCTTTGTCATCAATATTGATTACCGGGTTATCATGTGCATCATCAGTTTTTTTATCTAACAAAATGGTGGGACGCGGAACCATACCGGTTTTATGATCGTAATAAGACACTTCATGCAAAAGCGTTTTACCTTCCCTGTTAGTTCCGCCATAACAGAAAAAGGTTTTATTAACCTTGGGAGCATACACTGAAAAAGGGTAATGGTTAGCCGGATAAGTACCTAATCCACCACTATATTTAAAAACATATTCATCATTAGAAGGCTGGTTACTATACCAGATACCCCTGTATCCATCATCCTTACGATTTGTGGTCTGAAAATTTTTATCATTAACAGAAAAAACCGACATCGCAACCAGGCAACTGATTATAACTTTTAACATGATGGCAAGATATGGCTTTCAGCTGTCAGCTATCAGCTGTCAGCTGAGTTTAAATGCTGAGATCGCTTAATTTATGAAGTTTATCAATGCTTAAGATAGAACAAAGCTGACGGCTAATAGCTTTTAAAATACAAAAGCAGGAACTTAATCCTGCCATTTGTGTTGTCTAGGGGCTATTGATATGAATTATGTGTTCAAATTGTATTACTCAATTAATTCGATGATGTAAAAGTAACAGGAAGCAATAAAGTTAAAGCTGACTTTCATCAACTGCTAATATGATCTTTATCCTTATACCTGAATTTTTTTTAAAATAATTCCCTTTATCCTCTTTAAAAAGGAAACAGTATTTTAGATAAATGAACACTAAATCACTTTTTCAATCCATTCTACTTCTTTTATTTGTTACTGCTGCCTTTGCACAGGAAACATACGACCTGGTTATTAAAAATGGTAAGATCATAGATGGAACTGGTAACTCATGGTTTTATGCTGATATTGCCGTTAAGGATGGGAAAATAGCAAGGGTGGGTAAATTTGCATACTTACTGGCAAAAAAAGTAATTGATGCAGATGGCCTCATGGTTGCTCCCGGCTTCATAGATGTTCATACACATATAGAAGGAGATGAAGCAAAAACACCTACTGCAGATAATTTCATATACGATGGCGTTACAACGGTAATTACCGGCAATTGCGGTGGTTCCAAAACTAACATAAGCAATTATATCCGGTTCCTCGATAGTATTAAACTATCTGTAAACATTGCCACCTTAATTGGTCACAATGATGTGCGCAAAGCTGTATTGGGATCTGCTAACCGCGCACCTACAGGCGAAGAATTGAAAAATATGAAAGCCATTGTAGCTAGAGCTATGGAAGATGGTGCTGTTGGATTGTCTACCGGCCTTATCTATATTCCCGGCACCTATTCCTCAACATACGAAGTGATAGAGCTGGCGAAGACTGCCGCATCTTACAAAGGTGTGTACACTTCTCATATCCGTAGTGAGGGCGACAGCGTGGTTCCTGCTATAAAGGAAGCATTGCTTATCGGCAAAGAAGCCAGCATGCCGGTGGAAATTTCTCATTTTAAACTAAGCGGGCAGCAAAACTGGAAACGTTCCAACGAAACATTAAAGCTGGTGCAGGATGCAAGGAAAGAAGGAATAGATGTAACTATTGATCAGTACCCTTACACCGCAAGCAGTACTTCTTTAAGCACGTTATTGCCCGATGAAGTATTGGCTGATGGGATAGATTCCATAAAAGAAAGATTAAGTAATCCGGCTATCAGAAAATATGTTGCAGAAAGTATGATTAAAAATTTGAAAAAGCGCGGACTAAAACATTTCAGTTACGCCGTGGTAGCCTATCACAATGCCGATACAACATTAAACGGTAAAAGCATTGAAGCTGTTAACCTGCTTAAAGGCAAAAAACACAATGCCGCTAATGAAGCAGAAACTGTTATGGATATGATGATGCAAGGTGGCGCAGGTATGGTGTTTCATGGGATGAGCGATTGGGATGTTGAAAATATTATGAAATATCCTTACAATATGTTTGCATCGGATGCAGGGATCCGTTCCTTTAGAGAAGGTGCACCGCATCCCCGTGGTTATGGAACGAATGCGAGGGTGCTTGCAAAATATGTCAGGGATGAAAAGATCATCGGACTTGAAGAGGCGATCAGGAGAATGACTTCTTTACCTGCACAAAAATTTCAATTAAAAGATCGCGGATTATTGCTTCCCGGATTTGCGGCTGACATTGTTATATTTGATGCAGATAAAGTTCAGGATGAATCACAATACGATCATCCTCATGCTTACTCAAAAGGCTTTACTTATGTTCTCGTTAATGGAAATGTAACCGTTGATCAGTCAAAACATACCGGTTCAAGAAGCGGAAAATTCTTATATGGGCCTGGTTATTCTAAGGGTCATACTGAGCTGCAACCTGATGAAACAAAAAAGCCTTTCGAATGACCTAATGGCCACGAAGACACTAAGGCACGAAGGAGCAGAAAGTTTTTTAAGACACAGAAGCTTTGTGCTCCTTCGTGCCTTAGTGTCTTCGTGGCCTGATTTAAAAATTCAGAAGCTTTTCAATAAACTCCGTAAGTCTTGATTTTGCCATGAATTGATCTTCAAGCGCAGTGTTAAAAGGTATGGGTGTATCCAGTGAAGCACATCGCATTACCGGGGCATCCAGCATTTCGAAACAATGTTCGCTGATCCAGGCGGCAATTTCAGCGCCTGGTCCACCAGTTAGTGTGTCTTCATGTAATAACAAAACCCTGCCGGTTTGTTCAACAGAGGCTTTTATCGCATCATAGTCTAAAGGTAAGAGCGTTCGAAGGTCAAGGATATCAATGGAAATATCAGGATGGTCATCAGCATAATCAGTGGCCCATTTAACACCCAGTCCGTAGGTGATTATAGAAATAAAATCTCCTTCACGCACCTTCCTTGCTTTACCGATTTCAATTTCATAATATTCATCAGGTACAGCACCGGTAACGCTTCTATACAAAGCCTTGTGCTCAAAATACATAACAGGATTGGGATCGTTGATAGCTGCTATTAATAAACCTTTTGCATCATAAGGGTTGGATGGATATACTATTTTCAGGCCGGGTGTATGCATAAACCAGGATTCATTGCTCTGGCTATGAAAGGGCCCCGCGCCCAGGCTTCCACCGGTAGGCATCCTGATGACAGTGTCTGCATGTTGTCCCCAGCGATAATGAATTTTAGCAAGGTTATTTATGATCTGATTAAATCCCACGGTAACAAAATCAGCAAACTGCATCTCCATCATACTTTTAAAACCTTCCAGGCTCAGGCCTAATGTAATGCCGACAATAGCACTTTCACACAAGGGTGTATTACGAACCCTTTCCTTTCCAAACTCCTGAACAAAACCTTCTGTAATTTTAAATGCTCCGCCGTACTCTGCAATGTCCTGTCCCATTAATATAAGCTTATTATGAACTTTCATACTTTGATGAAGCCCATCCTTTATTGCATCAATAAACCGCTTATTGGTAACCGTTACCGTTAGTAAATTTTTTTCATTGGGATTAGATAGCTGTTTTGATACCTTCTTATAAACATCCCCCACCTCTTCCTTAATGTCAGGAATTATTGAATCAACTGGTTCTGACTTTAATTCTTCTTCAATGTAATGGTAAAATTCATTGCGGATGTCTGCTATTTGTTCAGGTTGAAGGATGCTTTCAGACAGAAGAAACTCCTGGTATTTTTTTACAGGGTCTTTCTTTCCCCATTCATCAAATAAGTCCGTGGGGATATATTTTATCCCACTTGCTTCTTCATGACCACGCATTCTGAATGTCATGCATTCAATCAGGTAAGGTTTTTGATTCCTGATACAATATTCACGAACTCCTTTAACGGTATTATAAACTGCAAGCACGTTGTTACCATCAATACTAACTCCTTCCATACCATAACCCCTCGCACGGTCTGCCAGCTTTTCGCACCGGTATTGCTCGTTGGCAGGTGTACTTAATCCATAACCATTGTTTTCAATAATAAAAATAACGGGCAGATCCCATACCGCAGCGGTATTCAGCGCTTCATGAAAATCTCCTTCGCTTGTGCCACCCTCACCAGTAAACGCTAATGATACTTTTTGCAGGTTTGAAATTTTATGTGCTAATGCTACACCATCAGCAACAGCCAGCTGAGGACCCAGATGAGAGATCATTCCGCATATATGATGTTCCCTGCTTCCAAAATGAAAACTTCTTTCCCTGCCTTTGCTATATCCATCTTTATTTCCCTGCCATTGTTTAAAAAGTTTACGCAAGGGCATCTTCCTGGAAGTGAAAACACCCAGATTGCGGTGCAGGGGCATTATCCATTCATCATCCTGCAGGGCAATGGTAGCGCCTGTTGAAATAGCTTCCTGGCCAATTCCACTAAACCATTTACTGATCCTTCCCTGACGAAGCAATACAAGCATCTTTTCTTCGACCATCCGCGGCAGCAGTAAGCTCCTGTATAAATGGATCATCAGCTCAGTGGAAAAATCTTTTCTATCAAATTGCATGTTGTAAGCTGGTTTACGGGAACAAGTTGATTCAAAATTAATAAGGATTGTCCATTAATTGTTGACTTTGAGGATTCGCAACTTTGGCAGACATCCTTAGTGCCCCTTGTGGATTATCTTTCTGTTCCTTGTGGTTAAACAAAGCCTGATATTCCAAGACCCTATAACCACTAGGGACACAAAGATAATCCACAAAGGGCACTAAGGTTAAGGCATCTTAAGTCAACGACAAGGATTATCCATTAACTTATAAAAGCAACGAAGGATTTCTTTATTGTTCTTTCTCTTTAATTAATGGGCGAAAGATGGAAGATATTACTGAAAGTAACAGGCTGAATAAAAGTGCCCACCAAAAACCATCAACTACAAAGCCATTAATAAAATTTCCTGCAATAAGAATGATTAACGCATTGATCACAAAAAGAAAAAGTCCAAAGGTAAGAATTGTAATAGGGAAGGTAAGAATTACGAGTATAGGCTTTACAATTGAATTAAGAATGGCAAGTACCAGTGCCAGAATAATAGCCGTCCAGAAGCTGTCTATATGAATGCCAGGCAGGAAACTGGTAAGTCCGAATGCCATGGCTCCCGTAACGATCAATCGAATGATAAAGTTCATAATGGGTTGTATTAATATTTGGCTATCAGCTGTCAGCCATCAGCTAAAGGGATAATTTGATTCCTACTCTACTTATAATCATTTGTAATATACCGTCAATTTCATTTATTAATTAGCTCATTAATAAATGAATTGACAGTATTAAAATTGATGGCGCCAACTCATTGATAGCTGATAGCTGATAGTTGATAGCTATTTAAATTACAACTAATTCATAAAATTTTTCAGGGGTAAGATATTTGTTAGACAGTTCCAGCAATTCTTCATCAGAAACAGTTTTAATAGTATTCAGGTAGTCATAAAAATAGTTCTCCTGCAATCCATTCAATATTATGGTTTTCCATTTTGCTATGATATGAAAAGGCCCGTCCAGTTCGCCCAGAATAGTACCCATCATGTGATTACGAACTAGCATTAACTCTTCTTCATCCACCAGATCTTCCCTAAGGTCAAGCATCTCCTTATAAACCTCGTCCACTGTAGCTTCGCTAACATCTCTTCCCGCCTCAGTACTTATTACCCATGCGCTCTGTTGAATATGGTTTTGAAGATAACTATGTATACCGTATGTATAACCTTTTTCTTCCCTGATATTACTCATTAGCCTTGAGCCAAAATATCCGCCGAACAAATTATTCAGCACCTGCACTTTGGCAAAATCGGGATGCCTGCGGTCAGGAAAATGAGATGCTATTCTTATAGCACCCTGCACTCCTTCAGGATCATTGCTGATCCGGTATTTTTTTTCACTGAAAGAATGAATAATATGTTCCTTCTCCGGTAAACCGGTTTGATTCAAAGAGAGTTTACCAAAATACTGGTTCAGTAAGGTGGAAATGTTTGCCGGTAACTTTCCGGCGATGAAAAGGACGCATTTGCCATTCAGGTAATATTGCTTATAAAATTCCTGTAATTTTTCCCTGGTCAATGAATCGTATGCTTCAGATGAACTATACCTTCCATAAGGATGATCGGTTCCAAAAAGGTATTCATCAATTAACCGGTTTGCAACAAAATCACATTTCTTTAAATTTACTTCAAGCCGCTGCTTTCCAGTACGTTTAAAAATCTGCAGCTCTTCTTCTGAAAAAATTGACTCTGTAAGAATTTCCTGAACAACCGGTAACAATTCCTCTAAATGGCGGGAAAGGCAATGAAGAGTGAGGGTAGCTGTTTCATTATGACACTGCCTGTTCAGGTAGCTTCCAAAATATTCAAAATGCTCGTTTATACTGAAAGCAGTACGTTTATGCGTACCATTTTTCAGAAGATTATTTGTGCTGGCTGCAACCATATTGCTTTCTTCATACCAGTTACCGGCATAAAATACCCATTCCAGTTGCAGTACATCTTCCGTGCCTGCATCTACAGTATAAACTTGTACATCATTATCTAATGTGAATGTATAATAAGGTTTTAGTTTCAGATCTAATTCTACTGCGTCTTTTATTAGGGGTGCTACTGTTCTGTTCATTGTTAAGTTTGAAATAGTTTGACACTTTGCTGCCGCGACCATCAGCTTTCAGGAGGAAACATGCCTGGCGCTAATCTGCTGATAGCTAAAGGCGGATTTAATTTTCGCTGCGATAATAAAGGGTATTGCTATTTTTTTTGTCAAAAATTACACGTGTTTCTTCCTGAATATCTTTTACACTAACATTATTATATCTTTCAAGCTCACTGTTCATTAATGCTGCATCTCCAAGGAGTTCATAGATACCAAGACTATTAGCGCGGTTCATCACACTCATATCTTCAAAAGCAATCATGCTTTCGGTTTTGTTTTTCACTTTCTGTAATTCTTTTTCTTCAATCAGTGAATCCTGCATAAGTAATAGTTCATGTTCCACTGCATTATCAGCATCTTCAAGAGATACACCTTTAACCAGCTTACCTTCAATAGTTAGTAATCCCGCATCATTGCTGCCGAGATGTGAGCAATCAATATTATTAAACAACTGCTTCTCCTTTACTAATGACTGGTATAATCTTGAAGAACCACCTCCACTTAATATATCGGTAATCAGATCAGCACAATAATAGCGGCTATCCGTGCGCGGATAAATATGCCAGCACTTGTACAAAGCATCCAATGGCACTTTCGCTTTTACTTCCATTATCCTTGCAGCAGTTTGTGCCGGTTCCTGTGGCAGGTTACGAATATATTTTTCGCCTGAATCAATATTACCAAACCATTTTTCCGCCAATTCCCTTACATGGTCAGTTTTTACATTTCCGGCAACTGTAATAATTGCATTTGCAGGCCGGTAGTGTTTGAAAAAAAAGCTTTTAACGTCGTTGATTCTGGCGTTTTCGATATGGCTGAGTTCTTTTCCGATTGTTTGCCACCGGTAAGGATGAATAGTATATGCCAGTTCCCTCACTTTAAACCATACATCGCCGTAAGGTTTGTTTATATAATGTTCTTTGAATTCTTCACATACTACTTTGCGCTGTACGTCCAGGCTTTTTTCGCTGAATGCAAGGGAAACCATGCGGTCACTTTCCAGCCAAAAAGCGGTTTCCAAATTTTCCGCAGGAAGCTGGCAATAATAGTTGGTGAAATCATTGGTTGTATAAGCATTGTTCTCACCACCAGCCAGCTGAAGCGGCTCATCATAACTCGGAATATTGATACTACCGCCAAACATTAAATGTTCAAATAAATGTGCAAAGCCGGTTTTATCAGGATTTTCATCTTTTGAGCCAACATCATACAAAACATTCATAACAGCCAGTGGAGTGGAGGGATCTTCGTGAACAATGATTATAAGTCCGTTAGAAAGTGTGAATTTTTCAAAATATACCATATCTCTTGTCCCTTTTCATTTTTGATTAAAGGCCTGCAAGATAATGACAACTAAGCGAACAAATGGTTTGAGAACAGAAAAATCATGGACAGGTATGAGGCATCAGGTATGAGGTGTGAGTTTTGGGGGTATGAGGAGAAACCCTGAAAAGGTTTACTTTAAATATTTTATTTTTTCTGTAATCATATCACCCTTCAGTCATACCTCACACATTACACCTCACACCTCACACCTCAAAGAATGCTTCTTACTTTTAAAGTCAGCATCATCGGCTTCCCGTCACGGGTGATCAAAATTTTTATTTTTTCGCCATAGTTTTGCAGAATATTCCTGTAAACCTGCACATTCTTACTGAAATTATTATTTATAGCCATTATTACATCGTCTATTTTAAAGCCTGCGGCGGCGGCAGGAGAATCTTCCATTATATCAGTAATCCTTATTTCACCATCGAAAGAGTAAAAACCGAGTCCTGTATAAGCATAATCAAAGGGATCACGGTAGTGTGAATTGGGAGTTAAATGAATATCTCTTTTTTCATAATTAAGTATAACATTAAACCGTCTTAGCAGGTCGTTGCCAATTAACCCACCCAGGTATGGATAGGAAGTTACATTATACTCATCGTCGAAAATGTAAGCAGGCACCCTTCGGAAGCGGTAGGGACCCAGTTTAAATTCTTTGATAGTAGTAATTTTCATCTGGGCTTTGCCACCGAGTCCTTCGGCTTGTGTATGAAACATTTTCTTCTTTGGTTTGAATTTAAGGCTATCTGTAGCAAAATCAGTAGAAAGCAGGAGGCATAAGCCGGCCCCGATGTCAAAATAAAAACGACCCTGGATTTCCTCCGCCTGGTCTTTTACGCGTCCGCCCTGTATGGGAATACTAACCAGTAAGGGCTTTAAAAGATATCCGCCTCTTGGATATTTTAAAGTTCCCTTTGAAAACACTGAAATCTTATTGCTGTCATAATTAAGCTTAACAATATATCGTACCAGGAAACTATACCCGATTATGCCATCAATATGTTCTCCATAAACATTGCTTAAAATTTCATAATCATTGATGTGAAAATTGAGGCTGTCTACCCGAAGCCCGGGTAAATGCAAAGTATTATTATAGGTAAAACGTACGGTGCGCATTCCTGCTATACCACGGATCGTTTTATCTGATTGAAGTGTTTTTATTTTTAGCCTGTTGCATGTTAAAGAATCAAGCGAAATGCCTCCACTTCCTGTATCAAGAATAAAGTTCAGTGAATCCGGAATATCATTAAGCTGCGCTTTAACAACCACTACGCCGCCACTGAATTGCTTAAACGAAAAATTAGTAAGCAGTTTAGAATTTGGCTGAATAAATTCTTCCTGTCCATAAGTACAGAGTGAAAACAATAATGTAGCCAGCAAAGAATTTAATATTTTGCAATCGTAAAATGGCACGCCCAAAGGATTAATTTAAAATAAACAACCTGTCTGATTAATCTTTATTACAATTAAAAATAACCTATTGAAATCATTTTGCCCAACCATTTATAAAGAAGGTGTGGTGTAAATTGTTGTGTAATATTTAAGTAGCCTCTGTTTGCTATCGTAATGTCAAGCATAAAATGACGGTTAGCTATATGGGTATTATTACCTAATAAGTTTCCTCCTGATAGCTGATAGCTGATAGCAATTAATATGACATCTATGCTTGACATACACTATTGTATTTTACCCTCTTGAGCCGTTACCACGATACTTGAATTTCTACTTCAAACATTACTAATGTAATTTTGTTCTATTATCATGTTAACAGTGGATTTATATCCATAATTATCAGCTATCAGCAGATCAATGCCTGCTATGTTCCTTCTGATGGCTAATAGTAAATATGACGATTTATAACTACTACATAATAACAATAATACATGCAATTAGCTGAACTGTATAAAAAAGCTCTTGATTTTGAATTTTTAAGTATAGAAGAAGGAATCTTTCTTTTTGAGAATGCACCACTTAGCGAACTGATGAAGGTTGCAGATGAATTAAGGAAGATACAGGTTCCACACGGTAAGGTAACCTGGATTATTGATCGCAACCTGAATACTACCAATGTTTGTGTTGCTAATTGCAAATTTTGTAATTTTTACAGGATCCCCGGCCACGTTGAATCTTATATAACAGATATCGAAACTTATAAGAGTAAAATCGATGAAACCATCCGTTATGGTGGTGATCAGCTATTGTTGCAGGGAGGCCATCACCCTGATCTTGGATTGTCATTTTATGTGAACCTGTTCAAACAACTTAAACAGCTATATCCAAATGTTAAACTGCACGCGCTTGGCCCCCCTGAAATAGCTCATATTACCAAGTTGGAAAACTCCACACACCGTCAGGTACTCATGGCTCTAAAAGAAGCAGGGCAGGATTCTCTTCCCGGGGCAGGTGCTGAAATTTTAAATGACCGGGTACGCCGGCTGGTAAGCAAAGGAAAATGCGGTGCACAGGAATGGCTGGATATCATGCACGAGGCGCATGAGTTAAACATTACCACTTCGGCCACCATGATGTTCGGCCATGTTGAAACTATTACCGAACGTTTTGAACATCTGGTAAAGCTTAGGGAAGTTCAATCCCGTAAACCTGCTGAAGCAAAGGGTTTTCTTGCCTTTATTCCCTGGACTTTCCAGGATGCAGATACGCTTTTAACACGTATCAGGGGTGTACATAATTTAACTACCCCGGAAGAATATATCAGGATGATTGCTTTGAGCCGCATTATGTTGCCCAATGTAAAAAACATTCAGGCCTCCTGGTTAACAGTTGGAAAAGAGGTAGCCCAATTATGCCTGCATTCTGGCGCTAACGATTTTGGAAGCATTATGATAGAGGAAAATGTAGTGAGTGCTGCCGGAGCACCACATCGTTTTACCGCAGAAGGCATTCAGCAGGCTATTCGTGAAGCAGGTTTCGAACCTCAGTTGCGTAATCAGCAATATGAATTCAGGCAGATGCCTGCTTTGATGGAAGAGCAGGTGATTGACTACTAGCGTCATGTCAACTTCAAATTGCCGCTTTTGCTATCAACTGTGGGCTATCAGCAATAAGGAGGAAACTTAATACACATTGATCTGCTGACTGCTGATAGCTGATGACTGAAAGCATTAAAGAGATCATCGCATCGAAACTTTAGGAAACTAATCTGATTACAAATAGTTTTTTGCATATTGCTGCGCTATAATTTACTAATTCTCCTTCTCTTTTTTTCATTCCATTATTATTTAACAAGTTTTCTTATATTGCTGTAAACTCCTAAATATATTAATAATATTAAACGGTGTAAGCAGTAAAAAAGAAATCTTAAAACTAAAAATCAAACTCATGAAAAAAATTTCATTCAGTGTTGTGTGTTGCATGTTGGTAATGGTTCTGTTTGTTTCTTGTGCTAAAGACGGGCCGGCGGGTGCAACTGGCGCTACAGGTGCTGCCGGACCTGGTGGTTCCGCGGGTCCCGCAGGTCCTGCAGGTGTTCCCGGTGCCCCTGGTACTGCTAACGTTATATATTCCGAATGGTTAGATGTACCATATTCTATTGATACAATTATCCGGTTATCTAATAATACTCTTGACACAAGCTATTTTTCAGTAATCAATGCACCTAAGCTAACTCTTGATATACTAACAAAAGGTGAAATCAAAGTGTATTTTAATCTTAGAACTGCTGCTAGTCCTGTTATTGTACCCATACCTTATTTTAACGGTTTCAGTTCAATTCAGCCTTATTTTTTCCCGCAATCAATTGAATTAGATGCTACAGATAATTTTGGAACACGCGGCACCGGTACTTCGAAAATTTTTCAATATAGATATATATTAATCCCGGGGAGCGTTACTGGCCGTTCAATAATTGATTGGAGTAAGTATAGTGAGGTTCAGAAATACCTTAATTTAAAAGATTAATTCTAATTATAAATGCATTTAAGGCACAAGTTAAAGCTAACATAAGCTAGTGTCATTGCAATTATTAACTAACTACTAATTTTTTGCTATCAGCAGTCAACTGTCAGCTATAAGGAGAAATCAACAGCAACATTATAGCTGAAGCCTGATAGCTGACTGCTGATAGCAAATTCGCCATTATTTCAACAACTGATAAGCCAGCAGGCTCATTAAATACGCCAGGCCCGTCATATAAATAAGTTGAATCAGGGGTAATTTCCAGGATCGGGTTTCTCTTTTAACAATGGCCAATGTGCTCATACATTGCATAGCCAGAGCATAAAAGATCATCAGTGATACCCCGGTAGCTAAAGTATAAACTTTAGTGCCATCCGCTTTTTTAGCGATTTGCATTTTTTCCCGTAATCTCAAACTGTTCTCCTGGTCATCATCTCCCACACTATATAAGGTAGCCATGGTTCCTACAAAAACTTCCCTGGCTGCAAAAGAGGTTACAAGTGCAATTCCGATTTTCCAATCGTAGCCCAGCGGTGTAATGAGGGGTTCAATTGATTTTCCAAGAATACCAGCATAAGAATTTTCCAGCAGTTCCTGTTTTCTATGTTTTTCAAGGAAAGCGGTGTTTTGAGGCTGCTGTACTTTTAATTGTTCATATTTGGTAGCTACTTTGTTAATCTTTCCCGGAGGTCCGAAACTACTCAGTGCCCATAAAATTAAACTGATAACCATGATAATCTTACCGGCATCCACTACAAATATCCTGGCTTTCTCCAGCATAGTATAACCGATATTTTTCCACCTGGGTGCGCGATAAGCTGGAAGTTCCAGGATGAAATAACTTTTTTCTTTGATTTTGATAAACCATTTCATTATGTATGATACTGCAAGCGCCATAACTAGTCCTAATAAATACAGTACCATCATTACCAATCCCTGTAAACCAAACACACCCCATATTTTTTCTTTTGGTATTACAAGAGCAATCAGGATAGTGTATACGGGCAGGCGTGCGGAGCAACTCATTAACGGAGTTATCATAATGGTAAGAAGCCGCTCCTTTTTGTTTTCAATATTCCTTGCACTCATGATAGCTGGCACAGCGCACGCAAACCCACTGATCATGGGCATCACACTCTTTCCATTCAGTCCAACTTTACGCATAAGTTTATCCGTTAAGAAACTGATACGCGCCATATACCCGGTATCTTCCAGCAAGGTTATCAGTCCGAATAATATCATTATCTGGGGAATGAAAACAAATATGCCACTCAGGCCGGCAATAATTCCATTTACTAACAAATTACTCCACCAGGTAACCGGCAAACTGCCACCCAGCCAGCCACCGGCTTTTGCAAAAACCCATTCTATTGCATCCATGGGATATTCAGCGATCAGAAAAACGCTTTGAAACAAAAAAAACAAAACAACCAGCATGATCAGGTATCCCCAGGCCCGGTGCAGCAAAAGGTTATCCAGGCGTTCTGTAAACAACGTTTTTTGCAAAGGGTCAGGCACAGATACAGTAGTTGACATAATCTGCTTGATCCGCCCATAGCGTTGCATGATCTCATCAGCCTGAGTCCTGGTATGATTGAAATTATTTGTTGCCTCAATAGTTTCTATTGAATGCTGCAAGGCATCATCAAATCCAAAGTTTTCATGATTGATAAGGTAATGAATTGCGGTATAGTCACTGATAGCTGGAAAATGTGTTTTCACTCCTTCAATGGAAGCTTTAGCAAGCGCAACATTAGGAATAAAGTCGAAGAAAGGGGCCTTATATTGATTGAGTGCGGTTAAAGCAATTGCTTTTTTAAGTTGGGGAATGCCTTTGTTTTTACGCGGATTTACCGGAACTATTGGTACTCCTAATTCTCTTCCAAGGCCTTCAATATCTATTTCAATACCTTTTTTCTTTGCCAGGTCCATCATAGTAAGCGCAATCACCACTGGTATTTTAAGGTCAATTATCTGTGAAACAAACAACAGGTTGCGCTTCAGGTTGCTTGCATCTGCCAGTAAAACTACAAGGTCAGGTTTTACATCTTTGTCCTGGTTTAGTAATACACGGTAAGTTACCCATTCATCACCCCTTTTCGGGTAGAGGCTATAAGTTCCGGGAAGGTCAATAATCTTTGCTGTTAAGCTTTCTGAAATTTCGCTGCTCCCGGTTTTTTTATCAACCGTAACCCCCGGGAAATTGCCAACTTTCTGATTTAACCCTGTTAAAGAATTAAATAAGGAAGTTTTGCCACAGTTTGGATTACCTACTAATGCTATATGGAATGAAGAAACTTTCAATTGATACAAAACTAACACCTTATAAAGCAAAGAGTTTACGAAATCGGGAGATGATTTTATAGCTATCAGCTTTCAACATAATCAGTATAGAAGAGGACAACTGTAATTATAACCTTAGTTTGATTTTATAATCTGGCGCAACCCATTAAACTACAAAGCCCGGAGATACGGACAAACACAAAAGAATATTAAAACTTTGTGCTCCTTCGTGCCTTGGTGACTTCGTGGTTCAAAACTCTTTGCTTCGGTAGCTAACTGATTTCCGATCTAGTTATATAGGAGTAGCTGGTATATTAAACCCTGTTCCTTTGTGCCTTCCTGCCTCCGTAGTTTTTTTACCTACTACACTTTTTACGTCTAGTAGCACAAAGAGCCTGTAGTACCTGCCGCATTAATTGCATATTCATTGAGCGTACTTATTAGTAAATAACCTTACTTTTAACATGTATCCCGATGATTTAGTAAGCATTATTAAAAACTAATGATCTGAAGTTTGCAGGATAGATAAATAAAATAGCTTTTATAACTTGTTCCTTTAAAAAAATTATTTATGAAAAAGATTTTCAATGTTGCTTTTGTTCTTCTGTTTATCGGCAGCAGTGTTCAGGCGCAATTGCCTGATTTGAATAAAGCATCCCAGGAAGTTACCGGCATGGCAAATCCGGGGAAATTGTTAACCCAATTTACCGATGCTATCAAACCTGCTTCTTTTTTAAGTAGCTGGTCTGGCCAAAAAAGTAACTGGCTGGGCACTGCCGGTAAAATTACAAGTGCGGTTAGTATGGTACAAAGCGTGTCTTCCTTAATTGGATTTCTAAAACCGGGCGCTTTTAAATCAGGCTTTAATGTACAGAACTTGTTGCAAATGGCAGGTACAGCAAAAACCATGAGTGACGCAACAGGGCTTTTAAAGAACCTGGAAGGAGGACTGAAACCTGAATCACTTTCTGATACATGGTCAAAGCAAAAAACAGGATGGTTAAGCGCACTTAGTCTGGTCAGGTAGTATTATATTTAATGTTATGCTAATTATGAACTGACTTTTAATTTTTGTTGACACCATTTATAAAACCGTTCAAATTCGACCGGATAATTTTTACTTACCTGATTCCTGTTTTACCACTAATCACTTTATAGGATGGTGTTATTTCCGTGTTGCGGACATATACCGTAATGGAACTGAAGCAAATGATTGCTGAATTAAGAAACAATCAGCGTTTTAACTGGGAAGTTGGTTTTGCTAAAGGAGAGCGAAATGAGGTACTTTGTTTATTAGGCACTCCTGGAAAATAAAGGTCTGCTAACAATGTAATTTACAATAGCCGGGAGGGCTGACATGTAATCGGCAGCAATTATTTTATTTTGCATCTGCCTTCTGCTACCATTATTAATTATTACAAGATACCTAGTGTTAAATTAACTCTAAAGTAACGCGTTCTGCTATCAGCCGTTAGCTATCAGCAGATCAATGTGTATTAAGTTTCTCCTGATAGCTGATAGCGAATACGTCAATTTAAACTTAATATAACACTAGTGTCATGTCAAGCATACTTTGTCGTATTAATTGCTATCAGCCGTCAGCTTTCAGCCATCAGCAGATCACTGATAGCTGATAGCAAATACGTCATTTTACAGTTGACATAACACTAGTTCTATACCTGCATTGCATATTAATTATCCATCAATGCTGTTCACAAAGCGGGGATTTACAAAATTGTTCAATTTTGAGCCGAAGCGGTAGTTAATGCCAAAATTCGACCAATATTTGTAACGTGAAGCTAATTGCCGGCGACGAACTAAAATATCCTGATCGGATGTCTTTCCTCGAACCAGTGATATCTGGTCTTTCACCAGGCCTCCATACGCGTTTATAGTAAAAGAAAGGTTTCCAGTAATACGTACATCTACATTAATATTAACGCCTGCATAATAAAGCTTTGAGTTATGCAGGTAATTATGATAATTGAAACCCATTGATGTATTACCCCATTTTTGCTTCAATGAAAGATATATTGTGAGCCCTTGGCCATAAAGCACTTCACTTACTTTATTGTATAAAGTTGTGTCGAAGTAGGCATTACGCTGCACGTCAACACCGTAACGTATTGTTAAGAATTTTGTATTTACGGATTTATATGGAAAAACATCATATTCGATAGCGGGATTGAACCGGAGCCGCAGCTTATTATTCGTGTAGTTATTGCGGGAAACGCTTGCCTCATATCCATAAGACCAATGCTGGGTAAGGCTTTTTACCGTTTGATGATAAAAGTTATAATCACTATTGGTTACAACTACTTTTTTTTTGCCGCTGTTGTCTACAAGTTCGTATGAAGATTTGTTGCTGTTTACAGTAATGTTAAACAAAAGCTTCAGACTTTCTGTTATCCTTGAAACAGAAAGCTTTGCACTTTTATTGAATGTAGAATATACAACATCGGTGTTCAGATTGCCACTGGCATTTATATTAAACACCCAATAGTTCCATGGGTCTTTTGTGACCATCACTTTAGCATTCTCCGGTTTGTTTTCTATAGGTTTAAAGGAAATGGTTATATCATTTATAGCAGTGGTTTTTGATAAATAGGGCAGTAGAAAAATTTTAATATGCCTGGATAGCTCCTGCCGGCTCTCGAAATCTGTAGCATTGGCTTTTGTATTAAAAGAAATCGTATCCTTACTGATATCTTTAAAATTGTTTTGCCCGGAAAATATTAGTTGGTACTGATTGCCACCGCCGCCATTCTTAAGTTTGGTAACAAGTATGAAAATATCAGCAACCTTTGTGTCTGTCACAAAATCAATCACATTAATTTCTGACTTCAGAAACGTCATATCACAGCCTGTCTTACAATCTACAAACAGTTTCAACTTTTCTGTTTGCAATGTATCCTGTGCTTGCAGACCTGTATATAGAAAACATAATAAGCTAATTACTCCCAATTTCATCTTCATACGCATCTGTGATTATTTCTGATATAAGAAAACAAATATCCTATTTTAAACTTTTAAAAACATAATGAAACAGCATTGATAACAATGCTATCAGCCATCAGCTATAAGGAGAAAACATATTATGTTAATTTATTGAAAAGTTAACATATAATACGCTTGACACCACTGTATTGTTAAGTTAACTGTAAATTTAATATAGATTGCTATCAGCTACCAGGAAATTAATACCGGTAGATGTTCTTCCTGATAGCTGATAGCTATTTCAACACTAACAGCTTGCCGTTTGTATAAACGGGAAGTACATTTGCAATATCCGGAGTAAGACAATATTGAATGTCTTTTTCAAGGCCATAACCACTTAGGCGGTGATAATGAGAAGCATTGCTCGCTTTCAAAAAACCAAACAGATCTTCTTTTCCCTGCCAGTATAAATTTTCGGCCATATTAGAGGAGTCACAATTAATGTTAAAAGAATCTTTTACACGACTTATGACCGCGCCGGCAAACAGAGTATCTTCCACATTAATTCTATCTTTCCAGGCGGCGCATGCAAGAATAACATTTTTTTGTTGCTGCACCAGGTGATCGCTGATAGCTGAAAGGTTAGGAAAAGAACCTGTAATAATTTCAGTAGCTCCATTAGCCAGCGCCATATACAACAGTTTGGTACCATTGGTAGTAGTGAGCACCAGGGTTCTGCCTTTTATAAATTCAGGAGAATATTCAAAAGGGGAATTACCGTATTCCAATCCTTCTGCGATCCTTCCATCTCTTTCACCGGCAGTGATGCAATCAATTTGGGTTGACCAGTCAATACATTTTTGAATACTATCTACCGGAATTACTGATTCGGCACCATTAAATAATGCAGTGGCAATTGTAGATGTTGCCCTTAAAACATCTATTATAACAACAATACAATCCGTAACATCGTATAAATGTAACAGGGCAGGAGAAAGGGATGTGTATAAAGCTGGCTTTAATTTTTCCATATAAGAGAGCCAAAAATAAGGGTTCCGGATTCATTCGAATGTTCGAAAGATGTTTTAAAAATGATAAGTTAACTAAATGGCAGCTTTACCACTTTTGCCAGTAACAATTTATCCCGAACCCTGATATATACATTAGTATCAATTTTTGAATACACCGTTCTAACATACCCTAATCCGATAGCTTTACCCAGGGAGGGCGATTGTGTTCCGGAAGTTACTTTACCTATAATATCGCCACTGAAATCCCTGATCTCGTAATCATGGCGGGGAATGCCTTTATCAATCATTTCAAATCCTACCAGCTTTCGTTCAACGCCTTCCGTTTTCTGTTCTTCCAACAACTCCTTTCCTACAAATTCTTTTGTGAATTTAGTTATCCAGCTCAAACCTGCTTCCAAAGAAGAAGTGGAATCATCAATATCATTACCATATAAACAAAAACCCATTTCTAATCGAAGCGTATCCCTGGCACCCAATCCAATTGGTTTTAATCCCTGCAGCCGGCCTATTTCAAAAATTTTATCCCATATCTTACCTGCATTATCATTTTTATCCTCAAAATATATTTCTACACCCCCGGAGCCGGTATATCCCGTTGCACTTATTATTACATTTTCCACACCTGCAAAATTACCCCTAACGAAAGTGTAGTATTTAAGGTTCATAATATCAATATCCGTTAAAGGCTGTAATATTTTTGTAGCATTAGGTCCCTGAATGGCCAGTAAACAGGTTTTATCAGAAATGTTGTGCATTTCTGCTTTGCTTGTATTGTACTTACTTATCCAGTTCCAGTCTTTTTGTATATTGCTTGAATTGACCACAAGCATGTAAGCTTTGTTTTCTTCCAGACAATAAACAAGCAGATCATCTATGATGCCGCCTGTTTCATTTGGAAGGCAGCTATATTGAGCCCTACCGGCAGTTAATTTTGAAATATCGTTTGTAGTAACCCGTTGGATAAGATCAAGTGCTTGTTCTCCTTTTATTATGAATTCCCCCATGTGACTAACATCAAAAACGCCCGCGTTTTTTCTTACTGTTGCATGTTCATCATTAATGCCTGAATAACTTATCGGCATATTGAATCCGGCAAATCCGGCCATTTTAGCACCCAGGTCAATATGTTTTTGCAGGAAAGGAGTATGATTCATGAATTGGTTTTAATTCCAAAAATAAAGGTTGATGGTCAGGCAGCCAAAACATTGGCTGTCAGCTGTCAGCTATCAGCTATCAGCCAATGTGCTGCATCATGACTTATAACAAGATTCAACCAGTTGTTTTATAAATATTTAGTGATTTTGTTCCGGCAACCGCTTCTGCCTGACAGCTGATAGCTGACGGCTGATAGCTAAATACAACAAAGCCCCTTGCTTGTGCTTGGGGCCTTATTGTTCCAACTTCAACCCCGCCTGCAACCTTGCGGTAACAACGCGGCTGGCAGGTACCTATTGAAATATCGTTAATAAATTAAATAATGTAGCACCTTCACTTTGTACTGCCATTGATTCAGTAGCAGGAGTTGCTTTTGATGGTTCTTGTGCTGCTGGCAAACTGGTTATTTTATTACTGTCTTTGCGAATAATAATTGTATCTGTTTTTTCAGGCTTATTGCCTTTACTGTTGTTGCCTTTATACCGGTATCCGCCATCATTTTCAGAATTGTTATTTTCTTCAACATCGGGTTTTTCTTCCTGGATCTTTATTTTTGATCTGCCTTTTAACTTAACTCTTTCTTTATTAATTTCATCCAGTCCTTCAGGAGTCATAATATATTCGCGGTTAGTATTATAATAATAGGCATTATCCCATCTTTCATCCCAACCTACGTTCCAGCCTCTTCTTCTGTTGAAATTAATATCCAACCAGTTAAATTGATTAACGGTCCGGTCAATTTCAACTTTTTTCCCTACGGGAATTTCTGCTACCACCATAACCTGCTGGTTACGGAATTTATCATGCTGAGTGATAGTAAAACCTTTCGGTAAGTACACAATACTATCCATTTGTGAAACCCTGAAATTAATATTACTGGCCAGGTTTTCTGCGATTGCAGGATTATTTCCATTACTGAATTTAACTGCGTAAACATGGTAAAAAGAATCAGTGCTTTTTATCAGTTTCACCCGAACGGTATTCATCATAATACTATCCTCATTTTTACTAAAAAAGGGAAGATCACCGTCAAAACCAAACCAGTCACTGCCATAATATTTAATTCTTCCTTCTGTTACTTTAATCAGCACCTTATTTCCGGGTGGCTGAATAAAAGAAATGTCTTCTTTTACACTGGCTTTTGAACTAAAGTTTCTTGCAATTAAACCTGCTAAAACAATTGCACTTACAAGGCCTATAATCCATAGGCTGCCAAAGGTATAACCCAGGTAATGATTTCTTGATTTCACTCCAATGATTCTTCGAATCAACCAGGTAAGTAATGCTATAATAGGTATTCCAAGAAACAATACCAGTGTTGACCATGCAAGGAGATTTTGCCAGAAACCACTTAAAATGAAATCAGTAAAAGGGAATGCTCCGATACCACTCCATAAAAGCGCTACAAGGGTAATTACCAGGGTGATTACAATGATACCGGCAATAAACAAAAAGAAAACTTTAAACAATACACCGATTATATGGCCTATTCCTGCTCCTGACCTCCTGACAAAGGGAGCTGATTCTGCGGTAAAATTCTGTCCTGCCTGCCTCATCTCCTGACCGAATTGCTGAGCCCTGTCTTTAAATTCTCCACCTACTTTTTCTGCTCTGACTTTAAAACTTTCTAAGTCTTCTTTAACCGTTTTTGTTATTGACTCCAGGTCAATTTTTTCTCCGCGCATTTCCAGCTTTTCCGCTGCAGTTGTTGCCTCCGGAAGAATGATCCACAACACTATATATGTAATAAACAAGGTTCCTCCAAATCCGTTTAAAAAGAAATGTGGTACCGGGTCAAAACGCATCCAGCCAGCGCGAAATATATTTGTTAGCAGGCCCAGGATAAAAGGTGCCAAGAAAATAAGCCTTGGTATCCATACATCTATATTCAAATATGCCGATATACCACCTGAAACCCCACCCAGCATCCGGTTATCCGGGTTTCGGTATAACCGCTTGCGAACATTTGATACCAAAGTTCTTGGTGGCAGAACAATCCATAATATTATATAAACCAGGAAGCCAGATCCGCCAAGAAAGGTAAATAACACAAAAAGAATTCGCATTACGGAAGGATCAATACCAAAGTAACTGGCCAGGCCCGCAGCAACTCCACCAATTATTTTGTCATTTTGTGAACGGAATAATCGCTTGCTGTCTGAAGTAGCCTGGTAAGGCTGCCGAGCATTTTGCTGTGTACCTGCACCTATGCCTGTACTAGCTTGTGTTGAAGAACCGGCAGCATTGTTAGGTATTTCCTGTGCTCCTTCGGCTTCTTCAAGATCTTCAGGGCGGCCAATATTTGCAATTACTGAATTTACATCTCCATCAGTAATACAGGGAGTATTTTTTTTCAACCGGTCAGAGAAAAGTTCAGCTATACGGCTTTCAATATCATTGATAATCTCCTCACACCCTTCTTCCTTCGCAAAATACCTTCGAAGGCTTTCAATATACTGTTTCAGGATATCGTAAGCTGTTTCCTCAATCGGAATGATCCTGCCCTGAAAGTTTATGTTAATGATTTTTTTCATTTTTGTACTTATTTGTAAGTTGAAGTTTGGTTGTTTAGTTAGCGGGAGGGACGATTACATTTTTTTTGTTCGCAAGCGCGTTTACTGCATTCGCCAGCTCATTCCAGGTAGCTTCTAACTCTTTATAAAACTCCTCTCCCTTTTCCGTTAATAAAAAATATTTACGGGGAGGACCTGAATTACTTTCTACCCAGCGATAATTAAGCATTGCTGCATTTTTTAATCTTGTAAGCAGGGGATACAGAGTGCCTTCAAATATATTCAGGTTTGCTGCTTTCATTTCTTCAACAATATCACTTGGGTAAGCCTCCCCCCGGCGTATAATGGAAAGAATGCAAAATTCGAGTATTCCTTTTCTCATCTGGCTCTGTGTGTTTTCAATATTCATACACTTTCTTTATTTTTCCCGCCTTGCTTCTTACTTCTATGTTTAAAAAATATAAAGTAATGAACCAGGTTGGCATTTATATTATTACCTTAACAAGACAAACATACAATCTATTTTAGTACTATGCAAAACAAAGTACCATATTTATTATGGTAACTACTATAGAACAATAACGGGTTTTGTAGAAAAATCAATGCAGTGCTACATTACAGTGATTTTATGCTATATAAATAAAAAATATAGTCTTACACAAACGGAAGATAGAAATGATAAGTGGAGGTTCAAAACCCTTATTTTTTCAAGATATCTATTGAAAGGTGTTTTTACCTGTAAGGTTGTTACGATGTAATTTATATTGCAGTATTAATTCACACAATCTGATTAGTGTATAATATAATAAATCAGAAATCAGGTATGTGAGAAACATAATTATGGAAATAGTCAGTCATCATCAAACTGCTTTTACAGAGCCGCTAGAAGTAAATCCGGAATTTGAACTTGCGGTTGACTTTGTTACCCTTACAAAAAGATCTTTGTTTTTGACAGGTAAGGCAGGAACAGGTAAAACAACCTTTTTAAAACAGATCAAAAATAATACAAGCAAAAATACAGTGGTGCTTGCACCAACCGGTGTAGCTGCTATCAATGCCGGGGGTACTACTATTCATTCTTTTTTTCAACTTCCTTTCGGACCTTTTATTCCGGCAACCGCACCAGGTTTTACAAATAATTCAGGAATTGCCGACAAGCATTCTATTATTAAAAATATCCATTTTACAAAAAGTAAAATAGACCTGTTACTGGAGCTTGACCTTATGATTATTGATGAGGTTTCAATGGTCCGTTGCGATGTAATTGATGCTATTGATACGGTATTACGCTACTTCCGCAGGCAACAATCTCAACCTTTTGGCGGAGTGCAGGTGGTATTTATAGGCGATTTATTTCAACTTCCACCTGTTATGCCCGACAATGAGTGGGCGGTACTTAAACAATATTATGACAGTCCTTATTTTTTTAGTTCTAAAGTAACACAACAGTTTTCGCCTCTTTACCTGGAACTGAAAAAAATTTACCGCCAGAATGAACAGGTATTTATTGATATTCTAAACAGGGTGCGTACTAACGAAGTGGCCTGGGACGATCTGCTGGTATTGCATGAATGCTATGATCCTGCATTTACGGCATCTGATAATGACAACTATATTATACTTTCAACTCATAATAAGAAAGTAGATTCAATCAATGCGGCCGCCCTGCAAAAACTCACTACCAAATTTCACCAGTTTAAAGGAGCAGTTAAAGGAAATTTTTCAGATAAAGCACTTCCTACTGATGTAGAACTACAATTAAAAGAAGGCGCTCAGGTCATGTTTGTTAAAAATGATTCAGAACCTGTAAAACGATACTATAATGGTAAAATTGGAAAGGTAAAATCCATTTCAGAAAAGGAAATCGTGGTTGAATTTCCGGATACGAACCGTGAAATGGTATTGGAAAAAGTTACCTGGGAGAATATAAGCTATGAGCTTAATAAAGAAACCGGAGAAATAGAAGAAAAAATTGAAGGAACATTTACCCAATACCCGGTTAAACTTGCATGGGCAATTACAGTGCATAAAAGCCAGGGATTAACCTTCGAAAAAGCTATCATTGATCTTGGAGCATCTTTCGCGCCCGGCCAGGTGTATGTTGCCTTAAGCCGTTGCACTTCTTTAAAAGGAATGATTCTGCAATCCAGGATCGCCCGCCATTGTATTATGGCAGATGAAAAAGTGGTAGCGTTTGCGGCGAAGGAAACAGTTAATATTACGCTGGTTGAACTGCTGAAAACAGAAAAGGAATCCTATCGCCAAAACAGGTTGCTGCAGGCATTTCAGTTTGGCACGCTAGTGCTGGTTCTGCAGCAGTTTGTTGAAAGCAGTAAAATGAAAAAGACTGATGTTGATTTAAAAGGAATCTCCTTAGCAGAAGAGTTGGTTACAAGTGGTTTAAAACTTAAAAAAATCGCAGAAATATTTCAGAAAGAACTGGCAGCATTACTTGAAAAACCTGGTGAGACTCAACAGGGGGTTCTACACAAAAGAGTGGAGGCAGCCAGTACTTATTTTACCAATTCTTTAGAACACTCTTTTCTAAAACCTGTTCAAATCCATCGACGCTCATTATCGGGTAAAAAGTTTAAAAAGTATAAGACAGAATTATCTGAACTGGAGAACTTTTTTAACGCACGAATTACGCAGATCAATCAGGCAAGAAATAATTGTTAATGGTTAACTGTTAGTGGCAAATTATTGACCATTCAATGTAAGTTTTTTACAATACAATAGCTCCCCGTTAACAATTAATAATTAACCATTAATAATTACTTCTTCAGTCCAATTTCCCTCAGCCTTTCATCCAGGTATCCGCCGGCGGTTATATCCTCGTACAATTTTGGATGACTTTCATCTACACAGCTTTTCAGGCATGCCAGGCTCATTTCACTTTTAGGGTGCAGGAAGAATGGTATAGAAAACCTTGAAGTATGCCACATTTGCCGGGGAGGATTCACTACTCTGTGAGTTGTTGACTTAAGTTTATCATTAGTAAACCTTTGCAACATATCGCCTACATTCACCACTATCTGTTCCGGAAGTGAAGTAACACCCACCCATTCATTTTGCTTGGTAAGTATCTGCAATCCATCTGCTGATGCACCAACCAGCAGGGTAATAAGATTAATATCTTCATGTTGTTCAGCCCGGATTGCCGATTTCGGTTCGTGTAATATAGGAGGATAATGTATAGATCGTAAGATTGAATTACCGTTATGCACATACGAATCAAAGTACTGTTCATCCAGTCCCAGGTATAAGGCGATTACCTGCATTAAAGCAAGACCTGCTTTTTCGAAAGCTTTGTAAGCCGCGCGGAACGTGGGTGTAAATGGGGCTACTTCTTCTACAGTAACATTATCCGGATATTCTGATTTAACAGGATCATTATCTTCTACCGTCTGCCCAAACTGGAAAAATTCTTTAAGGTCAGGGGCATCACTGCCTTTAGCATGTTCTTTACCAAATGATGTATAGCCTCTCTGGCCCGCCAGTCCGGGAACTTCATATTTTCTTTTTTCGTCTGAAGGCAATGAAAAAAATTGCTGAACATATTTATACAGATCGGCGATAAGCTCATCAGCAATTCCATGATTTTTTACTGCAACGAAACCAACTTCTTCATAAGCCTTGCCTAGTTGGTTTACAAAGGCCTTTTTCTTTTCCGGATCACCTGATAAAAACTCTCCCAGGTCAACTACTGGTATAGACATACTGCAAGTATTTTAGTGTTAATAATAAGATGATGTTTATTTATCTCGTAAAAATATAATTTTTGAAGCAGGATTTTCAGGATGGAAGAATAATTTTCAGAATCTTGCGGATAGAACATTGAAGATTAAATTCTAAACACTGAAGACAGAATTCTGTAAATTATTCTTCCATCCTGAAAATCCTGCTTCAAAAACATCGGAACATTAAACGCTAACCCTGACAACAAAATTCTGAAATCCTTTCTCATCCTGAAAATCCTGCTTCAAAATCCTGCTTCAAAACTCTGCATTCTTCGGTGTTCTCGGAAAAGCAATTACATCCCTTATATTTGTCATACCCGTTACAAACTGAACCATGCGTTCAAAGCCTAGTCCAAAACCCGCATGTGGCACTGCACCGAATCTTCTTGTATCAAGGTACCACCATAATTCATGAGAAGGAATATTCATTTCTTTCATTCTCTCTTCCAGCTTATCCAGGCGTTCTTCTCTTTGAGATCCACCCACAATTTCACCGATACCCGGAGCAAGAATGTCCATTGCGGCTACCGTTTTCCCATCATCATTCTGACGCATATAAAAGGCTTTAATACCTTTAGGGTAATTAGTTAAGATAACAGGCTTCTTAAAATGCTTTTCTACCAGGTACCGTTCATGCTCACTTTGAAGGTCGATGCCCCATCCTTCTACCGGGTATTGAAATTTCTTTTTCTTATTGTGATTACTTTCTTTCAGGATATCTATCGCTTCGGTATAAGTGATCCGTTCAAAATTATTGTTTATTACAAATTGCAGTTTCTCAATCAATCCGAGTTCACTGCGCTCCTGCAGAGGTTTTTGCTTTTCTTCTTCTGCCAGCCGGGTTGCTAAAAATTCAATATCATCATGGTTGCTATTCATTACATGGCCGATAATGAATTTTATAAATTCTTCTGCAAGGTTCATGTTATCCTCAAGATCGCAGAATGCCATTTCAGGTTCAATCATCCAGAACTCAGCCAGATGACGGGTTGTATTAGAATTCTCTGCACGGAAAGTAGGACCAAAAGTATAGATCTCACTAAAAGCCATAGCTGCCAGCTCACCTTCAAGCTGGCCGCTTACGGTTAAATTGGTACTGCGCCCAAAGAAATCTTCCTTAAAATCAATAGAGCCATCTTCATTGCGTGCCGGGTAGTCAAAAGGCAATGTAGTTACGCGGAATGTTTCTCCGGCGCCCTCTGCATCCGAAGCAGTAATAATAGGAGTATGCAGGTAAATAAATCCTTTATTATTAAAAAACTGGTGTACTGCAAACGCCAGCGCATGGCGTACACGGAACACCGCTCCAAAGGTATTGGTTCGGAAACGCAGGTGCGCAATTTCTCTCAGGTAATCAAGACTGGGTTTGTTCTTAAGTTGAAGCGGATATTTTTCTGCATCGCAATCTCCCAGTATTTCAATCGTATTAGCCTTTACTTCGGTTTTCTGACCTTTGCCCAATGAGGGAATCAGATCCCCTGTTATTTTTAATGAAGCTCCGGTATTGATACGTTTCAACAATTTTTCATCAAATTTTCCTAACTCCGCTACAATCTGAATATTATTATTGGTGCTGCCATCATTTAACGCTATAAACTGGTTGTTACGGAATGTGCGTACCCAACCCATTACCGTAACTTCATAGCCTGTAGTTTCACTGGCCAGCAGATCTTTCACTTTCACTCTTTTGTTGAACATGGTTCCATTTTTATGTGGCTGCAAATATAAATAGCAGAATGTTTGATTGCGAAGGAATTCATGTAATTAACTTAAGTTGCTAGTTAGTTGGTTAGTTTATTCAAGGTAAATGCGAAGATAAACATCACCAATTTTAGCAGAAAGCCTTCAAAGGTAACTGCATGTATTTTTCTAAGAAACAATGCTTTTA